>Ga0157364_1002333_pt1 | contig 17530 bp, 13 predicted proteins | sample AttsexASBM2_FD_111476 | JGI IMG/M metagenome (GOLD analysis project Ga0157364, IMG submission 111476) | Fungus gardens microbial communities from leaf cutter ant in Ribeirão Preto, State of São Paulo, Brazil - Atta sexdens ASBM2 | ecosystem: Host-associated > Fungi > Mycelium > Unclassified ... | reverse complement strand
TATATATATATATAAAAATATGTATATATATATATATATATATATATATATATATATATATATATACCATATGTATATCATGTTTGATTAGTAATATAATGAGAAATCTATTTTAATTGATTATTTTTTAAATGTTTCATAATAAATGTGATTTTATTATCTTTTACAAAGTAAAAAAATAAAGCCGGCGTAAAAAATAGAATCTCTTCGCAATCTGTTTTAAATCTTAATATAAATTGTTAACATAATAAACATAATAATTAACATAAATTAAATACTATTTATACATCAACTATCTTATTTTTAACCCAATGATTTTCCATTAACTCGTTATTAGCTCAGACTATTAACTATTTATAATCGCAAAATAGTCAAAATATAAATATTTCAGATTGGATTAAAAATGAAATGAAATTCGAAGAATAGACATTAAGCATAAATGCAATGCGATGAGAATGCGAATCTAATTCACTGTAATGTTTTCAAAGTGAAGTGCCGTCTGAATGCTTAGCAGAATGTTTAATAAATCTGCTAGTTCTATGTTTGCTACAAAGTCCTTGCAATCAGTTGCAATTACCAATGAGTAATGCACGCCAGATGTCGAACTTGGCAGGTGCACGTGCGTTAGGTAATGCTTAAAGATTTCTTTGGTCATTGCACTTGGCACAAACGGTACTATGTATTTGCTCCTTGAATGATTCAAGGGAATTAACTGCAGCATCCCGATGAAATATTATTATTCATCACCAAGAAATAATTCTCCCTTATGAATATAATTTTTTTATAATAACTATCAATAAATTTAAAGAAAACTTTTATATGAGGATATTTTATTTTTAATTGAGCTATTCTGATAAACATTAATACTGAGCGAATATTACACATTTTAACTTATAGATTAAAATCTTGCAGATCTTGAAGATTCGAAGAAGAGAAACCTTTTGAAGGAATTTTTTCATCAGAGAAAGTATACAGATTTTTATGTTGCTGAGAATTGGAACAGATATTTTTGTTGAATTTTTATCTTCTATTAATTTTTAATATATAGTTTATTTGGGTTATGCTTGGTTTCAATTTATTTTAAAGTTGCATTAAAAGATTTTTTAATCTTATCTGATATTTTGAACAAAATATCTTCAAAAATATGAGAATTCTTTTATAAGAAAACACTCTAATTATGCAGAGAAGTGCGATCCAAGTTCCGTGATCATTCTTGTTATTTTTAAAAATTTGTATCTAAATATAATTATTTATTTTCGGCGAAAATACGTTTTAGAAAAATTTCGATACTTTTATTACTTCTGATAACGCTTGCATAAAAATATTGATCTAAATTTAGTCTCTTTATTTTTATTTGCATTTTAAATATATTCGAAAACATACGAAGCTTTAGAAAAACATCGATTTATTTCCCGTATTTATTTGTGTATCCTCGAATAAGGTTATTCGTTATTTCGATAAATTTGGATCAACGTTATATGTAAATTAAGAATCTGTCATTTTTTACAATTAGTCACAAAACGTATAAAATAAGGAAAATAATTATTACTTACATTGGCTTTTTAATGTTACCTTGATATTTGTATAAAAAAAATACGCGAAACGACAAGAACGTATATACGGATGTGTATGTTATACTTATTCTTAACTGTCAACATTTTGTATTATAAAAAAAAAATGATTAAAGAAACATTGTTTTCAGAAAGAGACATATAATTTAAATTTAAAAGTAAAATTTTCAAAATTTATCTAAAATGTCCCGAAATTTTATAAAATTGAAATTCTATAAAAAAATCTTTGATTTTCAAGGATAAAAAAATCTCCCGAAAATTCCAGGTTTTTACGTCCCAGACAATAAACAATAAACTCTAATAAATGCCGTTTATGAAACGTTCACGCGCTCATTGAGAATTTCGGAATTACAATAACGCGTGCATCAACATGACGCCTTCAATCCATCGAGCATTGAACACGCGGGTTTGTCGTGACATAAGACGCGCGGCGACGTCGTAAAGAAGCGCAGCAAACAAACAAAATTAGAAAACATAAACAAAATTTTACAAAATGCAAAAATCGATATTTCAACCAGTGATTCTTGCTTCTTTCACGTTTCGAGCGCTCGGCAAGAAAATGAAAAGAAAAAAAAAGGGGGATGACTCCGGAAATCCCGGGAAAAAATAATGAGGACTCACCGGCGATTACGGTATCTTGTAGATTGTATTTAGCCGCGCCAGCTTTCCCGACTTTCGGGAAATCTTTGAGCTTACGGCCGCTCAGCTTAAGCTCGCCGCTTAGGTGCGCCTCCTCCAGGATCCGCTCGAGGCTCCTGGTGAGCTGCTTCTGTATGTGGCCGCTCATGTTCGACGCAACCATCGCCATATTACATTTTTCGGACACGGGCACACGCGACGCGGTCCGCAGGCAATGCAGCGGCCCCGACGATGCGCGACCGGAAAGGCGGAAGCGGCCTTCCTAGCGTAGCACTCGCGCGCGACGCGCGCTCCGATCCGCTCGTGCTACGGGAACGCGACAGAGGAGTACACGGGAACCACGCGTGCCGTCTACTCCCCCGAATGTCAGTGCCGCTACTGATCGCGTACCGACTCGGTAATCGGTCTCGGCGTCGGTTACACGGCGTCGCGTTCGTCGCATTCTGTGAGTGATCGCCGCACCACCTGATGACGGGCGAGGCGCCGTTGTCATGACAACCGAGGAAGCGTCCAAATTTTAAGTCTGTATGAAAAAAATTAAAAATCAAAGATTATGAATTGAAAAATAGATATCGAACAATTAAATTTGTACCAATTAATCAAATTCTAATTTCTAACTTGCGATCTTCAATGTGCACTGCGTAGTTTGATACTGGCTTTAATAGAATCTTTTATACTATCCAACGTTGTATTTTTTACATTCTACAATAAGCATAATTAAGTATTGTAAGAAAGATGATAATTAGAAGAAAATACATGGCTTCTAACTACATAAAGTGTAGCTAGAAAGAACATAAATGAATAACTTTTTTTTGTAGAATTAATACTAAAACACTATCAACAATTTATATCTATATATATTGGGTTGTCCAGAAAGTTCGTGCCGATTTTGAAGGAAAATTGAAATGCAGAAGATTTAAATTTTAATATACATTTATTAAATTATATAGGTTAGTTAAGCACGAACTTGCCGGACAACCCAATATATATATATACATATATATGTGTGTGTGTGTGTCTGTGTGTGTGTATCCACATATATACACATTTAAAAAAAAGATTTGAAATAAATTAATTATTTAATAACAATAAACAGAAAAGGATTATTAATATTAACATATTAGATGTGGGAAAAAGTTCGTGGCGTTTTTCCCGTTGGATGGCATTAAAAAAACGCCACGAACTAATATTACAAATCGTGAAAGAGCTCAGAAAATGATTAAATTAGAATAATTTTTAAAAAATTATAATTCTGTCATTTTAGTTACTTTTATTCTAATAGTAAGAATGTTATGTATATGCATTAAGATAAATATTATTTAAAAGTAAATAATAAAACAATTTTTCATACGTGTACGGAGGTAAAAACTATTTTCTACATATTTATTTCGTATTTTATATCACATATTTTTGGACGTGGACTAATATTTACAACTTGAGACATTTGTACACGTTTAAGTATTACAAATTTTGTATATTTGTGTTTTTACCGTTTCTAATTATATATATTATTAATAACTTATCGGTTTACGTCGAGTATGTTAAATATGTAAATATAAATAATGCGTATATTGACATAATGCGTTTATAGCATTCATAATAATATTGCGCAATTTCACTAAAAAAAAACAAGAAGTATTCATTTGTTCTATAATTAATTTTTCGATTTTTGAGTTTTCTCTATTACTATTCCCAGTGATTCTTGATATTGTCTAACAAGTTGTTCCTGTACTTCCGGTAAGCAAGGACTATATCTTACATATTCCATAGTAAACTCTCCTTTGCCTTGGGTACTCGATCTCAATTCAGCGGAATAACCAAACATATCGTTAAGTGGTACTTCCGCGATGATTGTGAACCATTCATCTATTACTTCCGTAAAGTTTATGATTCCTTTTCTCTTAGTGAGTTGTCCTAATATTGAACCCTATAAACAAACACGTGAAAAATTGTGTGTCTAAAATAAAATAATAAGATATATTAGGTGTAGTAAAAAAAAATCCATTATTTTTGCATGAAATTGAATGGAGAAATAATGGATTTCTTTTTACTACACCTAATATAAATGCAAAATGAATGTATAGGCAATATTATTGCACCTGAAATTCCTGTGGGCCAACTACTTCAACCATCATGATCGGTTCCAAAACTCGCCAGGTACCAGCTTCAAAAACATCTTTAACAGCACCTTGTGCGGCAAAGAAGAAGGCAAATTCCGAAGAATCGACGCAGTGGTGCATGCCATCGAGTAATCTGAACTTAATACCAGCGAGTTTGTGACCACTGAGCAAACCTTTTTCACACATTGCTCTGAAACCTCTTTCTACACCTGGAACGAATTGTTTTGGGACATTGGTTCCTACAGTTTCATCTGAAAATTCGATGATTGTATTTTTCGTAGGTGGCAAGGGCTGAAAAAACAAATTTTTCTTCATGAGAAAAACATCGAAATAAAAAAATTTCAAAATGCAATATCGATAAATAATATAAACATTAATGATACAAATCCATTAAATTTATACCTCTATAATTCCAGTCACGCGAGCATATTGACCAGCACCACCAGATTGTTTCTTATGAAGATAATCAAATTCACACGGTTCAGTTAAAGTCTCACGGAAAGAAACTTTTGGCTTTCCAAGAATGATCGGACAATTATATTCACGTTCTAACCTTTGCGCATAAATTTCCAAATGCAATTCGCCCATACCAGAAATTATACTTTCCTATAAAAGATATAAGCTAAAACAACATAAATCTCAAAGACAAAAATGATCTTTGTTAAAAGTGATATAAAAAATATTACCTTGTTATCTGTGTCATAGTGGAAACGTAAGGTTGGATCTTCTTTAGTAAATCGGCTAATACCTTTAGCAAAATTATCTCGATCTTTCGAATGTTTTGTTTGTATAGACATAGATACCACGGAATCGGGAACATAAATTGATTCCATTGACAAATTTAGCTTAGAATCTCTGACAAAAGTATCACCAGAAGCACAGTCTATTCCAAATATAGCAAATATATCTCCCGCATAAACTTCTGTAACATCTTCCATTTGATTTGCATGAAGTCTAACTAATTTTTGTGCTCGTACCTGAAATATAATTATGGCATTTAAAAAAAAATATTATATTTTTTAGTGATAATTATAATGAGAATATTGTATGTTTATATACATAAATACCTTCTTTCGTGTTCTTGTATTATATAAATTTTCTGATTTTTTTAACATTCCTTGATAACAACGAAAATATGTTAATTGACCGAATTTTCCAGCTTCCAACTTGAATGCCAATCCAACAAAAGGGTTTTTGTCATTACGAGTAGAATCCAATAAAATTTTGATAGATTCACCGCTAAAATTTGTTCATAGATTATTACATTATATATCAAGCAAATCATACTAATATAAAAAGCTTACTCAGAGTTTTCTCGAAGAGCATAATTCTTTACTTCTCCTGGATTTGGTAAGAAGTTTATTACTGCATCTAATAATGGTTGAACTCCCTTATTCTTTAATGCAGTACCAACCAACACAGGTGTAAATTTTCTTTTTATACAACTTCTGCGTATGGCATCCATAATATCTTTTTCAGTTATTTTTGCATCGTTCAAGTACAATTCACCAAATGTATCGTCTGCATTGCTTAAGTGCTCGATTAATTCTTGTCTTCTTTTATTTACCTCTAATTGACATAATTCAAATTTAGTAAACTTATAAATTTTAAAACTTTATAGAATGTAAATGTATCTTGAATTTATTATTTTATACCTGCATTCATGTTCTTTGGAATTTCATCCTCCTTAACAATTTCTCCGAAATTTCCTTCAAAATAAATTGCTTTTTGCGCAATTATATCAACTATACCCTTTGTATTACTTTCCAAACCAATCGGCAATTGTATGAATGCAGCATTGTGATGCAGTTTGCTCCTCATTTGTTGTAGAACTCTTTCTGGATTTGCACCCATTCTATCCAGCTTATTAATAAATGCTAAACAGGGTACGTTATATCTCTTCATCTGTCGATTCACAGTTAGAGTCTGTGACTGAACACCACCTACAGCACATAGGACGAGGATAGCACCGTCCAAGACGCGCAGAGCTCTTTCGACTTCCACTGTGAAATCCACATGTCCTGGTGTATCAATGATATTGATATTATGATCTTTCCATAATGTGTATGTGGCAGCAGATTGAATAGTGATGCCTCTTTGTCTTTCCAATTCCATGCTGTCCATAGTTGCACCTATGTTATCTTTTCCTTTTACCTAACAACAAAAATTTAGTGTTATTATATATAATTTATATATACAGGTTTTATTTTAAATGATACTAGAATTCGAGAAGGTGATATGGGATTGAAAAGACAAAAGTTTCAGACAAAAGTTATATGACTTCGAGAACATCTAGATCATCTGGACCATCACATATGGTATTCATTTGATATTCTTGCAGTTTCAGTATCATACATCTTTCATATTTACTAAAGGTTACCAAAATATCCACAACTTATGAATTACTATAATTAGCAATATTAAGACTTGAGTAACAACTCCATTAAAGTTATAAACATAGACATAAACATCAAATAATATTATCTGTCAAGTTCATTGAGTCCAATTTTGTGACTAAGATTAACCTTGAATATTCTTTATAATATATCCATGAACTTGTCTTAAAAAGAATTGTTATACAATGTTCATTGTTGTACAATGAAATAAAAAATATAGTATTTCATTAAAAAAAATTAAGTTGACTTTGAAATGTCCTGAACACCTCCATTCATAAAATAATTGTATTATATAATGTTTCCCTTTGTACTGAACACATTGATATGAACTATTTTTTCATATAGCTTTAAATTTTGCTAATAATTAAATCAGTCATTTTATAAATCATCATCATCATATATATACACACATGTTAAGTTGATAGACATGATTCAAAATTATAAATTTTTCAATACAATATTTTTTAATTTTTTCTGAATTAGAACATTTTAATCAGAATAATGTACAAAACTTTACTTTTTTTCTACATATTATACACATTATATATATATGTATATAATATTATATTAATTATAATATAATTTTTTAAATTATATCAGGAATTTTTGAAATTTTAACAGTGCAACTATAGTCGATATAAATTTCATCCACCAGAGAGTGAAACTTTTCTACAACATGTTGATAAATGCGTCATTTTTTCACAATAATCTTTAGAATCAATTTTTTTTTATTATCTCACCAATGTAATTTTTTACTTTTTCATCAATGCAATATATACATGAGATTTCTTATTCACATTATAGAAACAATAAGTTCACTTACAAATACACATATAATGATTAAATTTTAGATTTACCTCGTGCATCTCGGATATTCTACCGGTATAATATAAGATACGTTCGGTTAAAGTAGTTTTTCCGGAATCAATGTGTGCCGATATACCAATGTTCCTGAGCTTCTCCAAGAGTTTGTGTTCAACGAATTTAGCGGGCGATACAAAAAATCGAACATTTTGCTAGAAAAATTACGCAGTATAGTAAATCATACAGAAATTTCTGCATTATTGAATTATGCAAAAGTGATTGAAACTCATAACCTAAAAATTTAGTGAAGGTAAAAATCTTACTCCGTAAATATATGGTTGCAGCTTCGATAACTGACTCAAATTAACGTTGCGACTTAAAAGAGTTACGATAGTCATGATTATCAATTTATTTTAATATCAAATACTTTTTTACAAATGTAAACTTTATTAATACAATTCCACGTGACGTATTAAAGTACTCATGGCGTCCAAGTCACTCCCAAGTGTCGATCATGTTACCCAAAGTGTAAATAGTGTAATCAAAGTTTTCAGTGACAGTAAGATGTAATGTGCAAAGTTAATTAAATTAAAAAAGAACTTATTTGTGTATATGTAAATTACATATATCCATATTATGATACACGCAGTTTTATCTAATGAATTGTTACGTTATTAATGAAAAATTGTAACAAATAAATTGTACGTTATAATTATTATGTTTACTACATAACTTAAAAATATAAGTAAATCGCATTTTTAATGAAAGAAAAAATTAAGAATATTTAATAATGAATACATTAAAAAATGTAATTTATTAAATAAAATAAACGTTAATCTTTTAACATTTAGAATGTAAAAATATATAGAATATTGAACAATTTAAAAAATTTTTATTTAATCTAAAAACTGAAATATTTTTAGAAAAATTATTCTAATTTATCTCATAAACATTCCATATTATTATATGTAAATGTTTACTTAGCTTTAAATAAAAGAACGAAAATTGTTGACAGAAGACATACTTTATTATGAATAATCATCTTTATCTTAATTTTGTCAATAATAACATGTCATAAGATAAAGTATCGCAAAATGTATAACATAAGACTTTACGATATCTTCAACATAACATAACATAACAAGTATGCTTAACGCATTTGAATAATTTTTTTATACTACAGATATTTACAGTGAGCTTATAGGATCAGGAAAAATAATTTTCATATAACCCGATACAATTATACTTTGTGCTCAAATATATCTTTTTACTATTTCTACTTTTATAATTACAATCACCTATATTAATATCCATGGCTTTGTATTTTAATAGTAGATTTATATATATCTGATAAATATATCGTTGCATATTAATGAACAAACTTGTTGCACGATTTGTTTTAAACTTAAATTACATTTTATATATATATATATATATATATATATATATATATAGAAGGAAGGAAATAGTCTTCTTTCGTGAAGAAAAAGTATACAAAATCGATAATAAAAGCTTTACATACTTTCGTTCATAATTTCACAAGTTTTTGAGCTAATAATATCAGATGGAGAATATTCTGCAAATATTGACATTAATTGTTTTACATTACACAGAGATGACATATGTCTTTTAAATGCTGTGAAAAAAGTAAAAAACAATTATACATTGAGATGTTATATATCTTATAATGTGATGTAAATGTTAATATTGATTGTCCATGTTTATCAATTACACTGAAAATTCATTAATTCTATTAAATCGAAAAGAATATTGAGAATATAACAATAAATCACAAATATCATATATATGAAAGCAGTTTCATAATAAACTCATTTCTCATATTTCAGCGCATATAGATTACGTCCATTTGATTTTCTATTTTCTATCCGTAATTATTATGTGCACTTGTCATACCCAATCATCTACTTCATCAAAAGCATTCATTACGTCTAAAGTATGCTATTAATATAATATGACAAATCAATTTAATAGCACGAGCTTCTGATTTCTAATTTTTTTTAAATTTCATTATTTAAAATCTGTATCGTAATAATATATTTTGCGTCGAGTATAAAATCTTACTTATTCTTATACACAAATTCTGTACATAAATCGAAGCTGAAGATACCTTACAGCGTTCCTTTTTTTCTTGATTCTATATATTATACGACATAAAGACTTTACAAATACATTAATATCTGATTAAAAGCACGTAACATTTTTGGTACCAAGTTTCGTTGGTGAATGTTTTCCATCACTATCACCGAGATCCATACCAAATGGCACAGAATTCCAAATGGCTTTGTCACTTTGATCGTCCTCTTCATTCAAAATATTGCACATCATGCGATCATCGTAAAGCGAAAATCGCGCCGTTGATTGCGCTCGACCGCGAACTTTCCTAACAGACGGCGGCAAATCACCGGGTGTTTTTATTCTCATATGTGGATCCTTCAGTGCGTTGTTTACATTCGAACCTACATTAAAAACTTCATTAAATTTATCTATGCTTTCTTGCCTGCTTAGATTATTTTCTCGTTTTTTATTTCTTAAATTTACGAGAGGCAAAGTGGAAGGACGCGCGTTAGACGTCACATTATCATTCTCATATTGTTTTTGCTTCCCCGTTTGTGCGATATTTTTATCATTCTTCTCTACTGGCATCGCCGAAGTAGAAGTCTTACCAATAATACCATTTACATACTTTCCTCCAGGCGAAATTGTTACGTTCGTTTCTACAGTTTTAATCTGGACATTTTGCTTTGATAATAAATTTGACTTAGAATCTTCTCTATCTATTTGGTATCTGCTATATGGATACATTTTCTTATTGATGAGCAATTTTTTTAAATTGGGCCAGGCAAATAATTTTTTCCGTGGGCTTTCTTGAAGAGACGTGTCCTGTATATTTGTCTGCTTTCTCTTACCATAAGAAGATGATCCTTCATCAGAAATAACATTTTGAACATATGGTATAGGCGTTGCCGGCCTAAGTTGTGTTAATTGAGTAGTATGTTGACTTAAATAATCGTGCGAAACTAAGCCTTGTACTTCTGTTCCAGTTTTGTATTGATCATTACACGCATGCTTCAGTGATTTATCGACGAGAACGTTACCGTTACAGCTTAAGTCTTCCAACGAATCTGATTGTAACATTAAATTTCTTTCCATACACGGATTTCTGCCCTGATACGGCTGAAGCGTTTGAGTATGATTATATGTCGCTATTTCATTTGAATTTTTGACTGAAACGAGATTATTATATATATTAAAAATAATTGTGTGTGAAAAATGAAATTATAGAAATGTAAAATGGATGGTATGATAGGTATTGAATATCATACTCATATATATTACAACGACTAAAAAATTATCATTTACTTGCAAAAAGAAAAACACAAATCTAATAAAAGATATGAACATATTTCTCAGAGATATATTCTATTAATAATCAGGGACTCGGACCGAAATACATTACATTATTAAAATTTTGGCTTGATTACGAGTATGGTTCGAGGCTGTCCAATTTTCGGTTTCGATATCAATTTCTTTTAGTGATAACGGTGATCATTGTAATTACCGAAAATCGAAACAGAAAAAAGACCAAAATCCAAATGGACCCGTATGATAAAAGAACTGAAAGTAAAAATTGAGTAAAAGTTGAAACTTAGTCTCGAACCATTATCCGGACCGAAATTTTTCCGAGTCCTTGATTAATAATTTGTTTAATAATAAAGATTTTATATTTGTTACTCAAAATTAATTTTAGGCTTCTTGATTACAAAAAACGACTTATGAAAAATTGAATTTCTGGGTTGTATTTGAAATATTTCTACTTGAAATTTTTGCCCAGCTATTTAATTTAATACAATATTAAAAATTTTACGAAAATCTAGGAGTTCTTTAATTTTCTTTTTTTCTCAGACTCAAGGTATTTTTAATTAATAAGTTAACGTTTTAATTTTAATCTTTTTTTATTTAGTCTTTAAACTTTTTTTTATACAGTCTTTAATTTTTATTTACAGTCATATAAAATAAAAATAAAAATAACTCGTATATAAGAAACAAAAAATAATTTGAATGTAAGAGCAAGATATATGATCAATTTGAATTTAAAAATAATAAACAGAAATAAATCAATTTTGGTATACGAGTAAAAATGAAAAATACAAGAATAGTGACAACTATGATTAAATCGCGGCATGACAAATGTGTATCTGTAAGACATTACATTCAAAAATTAAAAGAACATACTTTGGCTGTACTCATTCTTGGAATCATTTGTTTATTGAATGTTAAACAAGGCTAAATGATGCTCACGAATATTGTGAGCGTTAATTGGATCACAGCCTTTTATTCCTTTATAATTAATTATTACAAAATCAAAAGTGCATATTTAAAAATTAATATTACAAAATTTTAATGATTCAAAACATTTAAACTTATTTTCTGGAAAACTTCATTTTTTTTGAGTTTGTCGTTGTGTAGTAAAAACAAATGAATATTATTAATTACTTACAACTGTGTTCATGAGCAACGCTGTCAGATGGTGATAATGTAACTAAGTTTTCAGCTATTGCACTGTCGTTAGTATTACTATCTTGCACCATGTTCAATGCAAGTTGAACAACATGTACATTGTCATGATGCGAGGACTCACTATAAAGACTGTTTGTCGTTGAAGGCACTAAGGTGCAGTGAGAATTCACCATTGGACTTCCATCAGTAAAGTGCATCGTTACTACAATTTATTTTTCTTTTAGAAAATATAAAAATCATAGTTTGCTAAATAATGGTAAATGATGAATAAATGCATTACCACGATGAGATTGCAGTTCTGAAAGTCGTTCTTCTATACACAAAGCAGTTAAACGAGCTTCAGCATCAGCATCCCAACAATCTTCTATAGTTTCCTTAATCAAACGCACTCCCGGTCTATCTACTAAGTTACCTTCTAAAAGTGGTCTTGCTTTATTACGTGATACTAAGACTTGCATTTGTTCAAATGTTGGATGAAGACCTAAAAAATATATAAAAATATTTCATAAATAACTTAAATAAGATATAAATTCATCATGATTTTGAGAAATATTTTTTATACACGAACCTATTTCATTTTCATATGGTTGTTTATATTGCGGTACATCCGATCCAGGAATATAAATGTCAGAACATCTTGTAATCAGTTCCCAAAGAACTAAACCCATTGCATAAACATCTATTTGTTTTAAAGAACTTTCACAATCCCGTAAATTAACAGCACCATCCAACACTTCTGGCGCCATGTATCTCAGAGTGCCCACCTAATATAATAGATTTTGATAAAGATTGAATTATAGAATATACATAATCTTAGATATTTTGATATTCACGTCATTAATTGATTTTAATTCGGCATGCTGCTCCTCTCCATTAGAATAATACTTCGATCCAGAGATTTGAACTGCTAATCCCAAATCACAAATATAGCAAGAACCATCAGCTTTAATTAATATGTTTCTTGAATTTATATCCCTATGTGCAATGCATGGCTTAAACTTGTCTAAAAATTAATATTTATATAAATATTAATATTAGAATTATCCAATTACATTTTACTTTAACGGAAAACAGTAATCAAGAATATTTTAAATATTTCCACATTTTTTGAACAAATAATGCAATACATACCACCTTTGCGTATATCCGTATGTAAATAAGCAAGTCCTTTAACAATGGAAAGACTCATTTTGCAGAATGTGTTCCAATCAATAATGTGAGTTCGTAAAAATTCTGTTAAACTACCACCCGGAGCAAAACTGAGTACTAAAAGATATTCAATACTACCTTCCATGCTTATTCTTTCATCCACACCTAAAACGGAAATATAAATTAAATATTAATTAATTTTATATTCTAGTATCAAGTAATCAAATATTAAAAAAAAAAAAGTTTTCAATATATCGCTGGTTTTAATATAATTTGTTTTAAGTTTAATAAAAATGCTAACCATAATAGCTTAATAATGATGGATGTTCCATAAAAGGTAGACAATAAGTATCTCTTTCATTCTGAAAATAATTGCGATAATGTGATGGATATATTTTAACTGCAACATCTTGGTCTCCCATACTGCCCTGCCAAACTGATCCATATCGTCCTTGGCCTATAATATATTATAATATATATTATAATAAACGGAATTAAGCATTTATTCATTATAATATTAAATAAATAAGGATTATTGATGTGATCAAAAAGAACATACCTACAATATTTGCGAGTTTCAAATGATCAACAGTGTAAGTACCAGTTCTTAATGCTGTGCTATCCATGAACTGATCATTGTAAGATAATGACTTTCCTAATCTTATTAAAATATTGTTATGAGAGGATTTGTATATAATCATGGATATAGTACATATTACTAGCGATGTACATGCTACACCGGTTACTATAATAAGCAACAATCGTTCATAGTTTGACTGTTCAAGATATTCTGTAGCTGAAAAATATTATAAAATAAATTTTAAAAAATACTTTCTGATTATCGTTTCTATGAAATATCAAGCTAAAATAAAGTAAATATACAATATTCTACTATATAATAATTAATAGTTGCTATTAATGCTGTTATCTTACTTGGCTGACTCTTTTGCGACGAAAGAGGATTAAATATTTTGTTGTCCAAATCTGCAAGATTGGAGCTTGTAATATTAAGATTACATAAATCTCCGTGACAGCAACAAAACTTCGTGTTATTCAAAGCTTTTGTAGATCTCTGAAGTGCAACACATTCTGTATTTTCGCATTTTTGTTCACCAGACTGTTTCCAACAACCTAATTCATATCAAATAGTATAATATAATATTTTATATTTATACCTAATAATGATCATTTATGCATGAACTCCTACATGATATATACCTTGAGATAAAATAATTATTTCAGTGCCATTTGCCGTTTTATCCTCTTGCCATAAGGCATGACAGAAATTATTACATATCTCAAATTTGACATCTTCATTTATCTAAAAGTTAGATACATATTTTAAATACTTTGTAATTAGTGTGAACATATTGTTTATATTATATAATTTTAGAATCATCATTTTCAAAAAGCACATAGCTTATTATGAAAAAAACATACATTATGATCATTGGATGTAACTTCAGATACACCTGCTGAATTCTGTTTCAAAGAAAGATTTTCAACATTTTTCTTTCTACTGGCACATTTCCTGGCATTAATAGGAGCTAAGCTTATGCCACACAGCAGTGTGATCAGCACGATTGATACAATGGCTCTCATTGTGCTTTAGCAGGCCTCTTGAATCAAAACCACTTCAACAGAAGTAGAGCTCCTTAAGAATTAGCATCTTTCATCGTAGTAATACATAATGCTGCCGTTGAGATTCTGAGTTCATCTGCTCGTAATATAATGCAAAATAAATTAATATAATTAATTAATAAAATTGAATTAAAAGATTATATATTACAGTTTCTCATTTTATTGATATTTTTGCTTTTAAAAATATGAAAACTATATCAGAAATATTATTAGTCTTTGTGTGATATCTAAAGACAACAAAATTTTATACAACTTGAATTTTGCATTTAAAGTCATCATGCATAAAATAATTCTTTCTGAATTTCGAATAACATTGATCTTCATATCAGAAATTAAATAACTTATATTAATCATATTATGCAAAATCAACGTTTTTTTAAACTTTATCATAATATGGATATATATAAAACATTCAATATACACATCACACTCACTTTCTGCTTATAATATATCAATTTTTTTAAACTTTATCAACACAAATATAACATATATGTTCAACTCTTTTTTGCAATATACTGTCAATTTTTTTTTCAAGTTTATCAATATACATATATAATGTACATAATACATATTCAATAAACACACTATTCCTTTTTACAATATACTATTAAATTTTAAATCCAATTTCCATTACTATACGCAGTAATTTTCGCAGACGTTTAAATTATTCCGTGGTATCGTGTCACGCAAATCTAACGACCAGAAAGTAATGCGAGATCTCATCTGTGACATGACTGATTAATCAAAGTTCTTTACATGGTCAGGTGAACGGAATATCGAGCGGCGGGAGATGATCGCGGGATATCAAAGGAAAAACGATATATTTAACGATATGAATGAGAGCATATTAACATGTCGCACGAGATTTCCTGGGATGCATCCCATAGGAAATTCGCAAGATTGAAAAAGAGGAAACATCGCGCATACAGGGCGCGCGATGTGCATTGCAAATGAAGCGGCATACACTTACATTCTGCTCGGCGGTCCTCGTGGAAGTTCAATGTGGTTCACGCGCGTTATTGTAGCCACCGTCGGATGCGACATCGCATGTCCTCAGAACGCCGCCAAGCTCATTCGAAAGAAGCGTCGCGTGAATCCCGTATATCTGACAGGCAGCCCGTGTTGGTGTCCATTGAGTCGCGTCCTAATTGCGCGTCCGCAAACGCATCGACGGTGACGCAGCTGTTTATCGTACGATTGCCGCTCGTATGGCGCGAAATTTTAAGCCTCATGTTGACGATGGCTGTATTCCACAATTTATTGCCACTACTGAAAATCTATAGTTTACATCACTACACTATAGATTTTCAGTACACTATAGATTTTCAGTACAGACTTGAGAATGTAGCTGATGCTAGGAATCGCTCTGAGAGTTCAGAGAAAAAAAATAAATTTAATTAACATTAAATATTTGGGGTATTTCACAAATTGTTCAATTCTTTCTCATCCGAGATCTTGGAGCAATAGCTGCGTTCAGCGGACTCAACAATTGAGTAAGCGTTCGCTGCTATTGATATATTCTTTCAGATTTAAAACGCTGATCGGATGATCTAAAAGAATACACCAATAATAGCAAATGCTCACTCAACAGTTGAGTGAGCCTTCGCTGTTATTAGCTGCATTCAGCAGAACACAACAATTTTGCAACCATTTTTTGATTGTCTGCTGAGATAGGATTATTCCTATACGAATACGACTTATCAGAACGTTCTTTTGCAACTTATGCTGATTCTACAATGAGTCGGTAGTCGGAAGTTTTAGTTTTAATCGGTGAAGTTAGCCAATTAGCCTTAGTCGTACAAGTGCTATTGGTTAACTTCATCAACAAGACTTAGGACTACCAATTATCGACTCATTGTAGTAGAATCAGCGTTAGAAGTTTCTTCGCAAAACTATATTTAACTATATTCCTCTATATTTAAAAGTATAATCCAATTATTAGTAAATACGAGTAAAAGAGTAAATTGAACCGAGATTAAAGTTAATGTTGATGAAAATAGGCATTAATGTGATGATCTTGCTCTTAGTTTCTCACTGAATTTGAATGTATAAATCAATCGATCTTATTAAAGAATATCTTACAACAGTTGCAAAGCTATTTTTTTCTGCTGAATGTAATCAATACCGACTTTTTGATCATTCCATGCTATAAATAAGATTTGTATTTCTTTTATGATAAAATAGTGATTAAATAAAATCCTTCTTCTCTTATTTATCTTCAAAAACTAAAAAAATTAAGAATATCAGTACCTTTCAAATGCGGTCGGATTTCTCAGACCGAAAACATTAGATTGATTAGACGTATGTATACAATCAGTAATTAAATGTTGCAACACTTTTTTAAACAGGTTTTTTAACAGAATTCAGCCTACTCATCGAGTAATTGGTTCTTATTTATAGATTCATAAGAGTAGACTGCATTCCGAAACCTATTAAAAAAAAAATGTTACAACTTTTTAATTGCTGACCGTACAAAGAATACATGCCTTTGAAATTTAGTTTTGACTATATAATATAAAAAAGTTTTCTCTGTTGTTTTATTAACATTAATATGGCAATTATTACATTATTACAACCGTTAAAATTGATAGTTCTTAGTAATAATATACATACACGAACTCTCGTATATATATATATATATATATATATATATATATATATATATATATAT
>Ga0157364_1002332_pt1 | contig 17530 bp, 9 predicted proteins | sample AttsexASBM2_FD_111476 | JGI IMG/M metagenome (GOLD analysis project Ga0157364, IMG submission 111476) | Fungus gardens microbial communities from leaf cutter ant in Ribeirão Preto, State of São Paulo, Brazil - Atta sexdens ASBM2 | ecosystem: Host-associated > Fungi > Mycelium > Unclassified ... | reverse complement strand
CACACTCTATATATATATATATATATATATATATATATATATATATATATATATATATATACATAGTACGCGCATTACCTACGGTTCCTCCGATTTCTCTGTTTCCGCGAAGTATTATTTTCGTTCTTCGTTCTTCTTTTCTCCATCATCGCCGCATATTTAAGTGAAGTCGTAGGTATGCCGGCATCACAGAGTAACAGCAAATCTTATAAGAGTATACATAAATATACATATATATACATATATATTTAAAGAAAGAGAGAGAAATAGAGAAGGGAATATATATATATATATATATACATATATATGCCCATCGAACCTTCCGATATCACATACCCCTCCCCCTCTTCTACCCGAGTATAATGTAAATACATCCGTTTATATTTATTTATTTATGTTTCTATGCGCTGGACGCGTCTATGTTACACGCAATTACAAATTAATTGATAATCTATCCCTATATTAATAACAAGAGAGAGAAAGAGAAAGAGAGAGAGAGTACATTCATTTTTTAATATAAATATATATATATGAAAAAATATATATATAAATACATATAAATAGATAGTTATATATCTAATATTAAGGAATACTTGTTTAGATCTTAAGTGATCCCCCGTCGTCGTGGTCCCGCGATGCGACTGCACACTCTTCGAGAGCTGAAGCAAACTCTACCTATAGTAAAGCAAAAACGAAAACGAAAAAAAAGAAGACAAAGAAAAAAAAAATGTTTTATGCGTTTATCTGATGGCGCGGTGCACGTTCGGCGAGCTTCTTCCGTGCGCCGGAAATGACGCAGGGCCCGAAAAATCACACGGCAAGCGTTTTCCCGCGTATTTCACATTGGTCTGAGTCGACCTTATTGCGATCGAGCGTTGCCCCTTCCGGGGCTACAAAATCTCGCTTTGAACCGCAAACGCACATAATCGAATTCGCCAATTAAATAGACTTATGTAAAGCCGAGCGAGGTTAACGCGAATCACTTCGATTTCTTGATTCGGCACGAATACTTGTCGCCAGACGACGATATCAACGAGAAGGATGTCACTTGACACCTACGGATTCTTTTCATCCCTTCGCGCGGATGAAACCTGTCGAGAAAGTTTTCCGGGGTAAGCGTGAGGCTCGCGGCGTGCGCCGCGAATACGTGGTTACCAATTTTTGTTTTAAGTTGAGAGATTAAGTTTACGTTACGTAATTATTGCTGTATATGGGGTGGAAGGGAGAAAGAAGAGATAGATAGCGAGGCACCGAAATCGGGCTCGTTAATCTGCGGCACGAGCAAGGTGCGCGCATGGGCATAGTTGCGTTTTCGAAAATACGAAACTTCGCGGGTTATTATCGAACTATTTTATTTATAAGAAGCGACACAGGTACGTGTGAGTGTGTGTGTGTAAATGTCTGCGAGGAAGAGATCGATGCGAAAAGAATCAAATACGAATTCGCATGAGAAAAACGAGAACCGATGAAAGGAAAACACAAGAGGGAAGAGTGTATGTGTGCGTGTGTGTTTGCGGATATGCGCGAAAGAGAGGAAAGTGGCAAAACGCGGAAGTGGAATAGGAAGAATGCCGAAACTCTGCCATCGCAAAACGATCCTGGATAGGAAAAATGGAGTTAAAAGAAATCCTTCGAAGAGAGAGAGAGCATGTAAAAAAAATACAAGTTTCTTTTTTTCTTTATACTCCGAGCGCGAACGAGAGATGGCAGGGTTTCGTGACTATGCCGTTGAGTGTAACTCACCCTTTTTGTTTGTATAAAAATTAATCGAAATTTAATTAGATTAATAACTGTTCGATTACTGTAAAACAAAAGAAAACTTTACCATTAATTATAAATTACAAAAAACTTGGAGCACCATGGATTTCTTTTCATTTGCGACCTAATTGCTTCCTGATATCCTTTCCCTAATCCAAAAACCAAAAATAATCAAACAACAAATCGTAATCACAAATGAGTGCGTGACTTGCGAATATTATTATTTTTACAACAATATATTATATGTTATAAAATTAATCTCGAATATTATTTAGACAAGCGATCTAAAATTATATCAGACGCACGTTCGGCCATCGCGACGAGAACTGAATTTGGCGTCCCAGAAATTGGAGATGGCATTACGCTGGCGTCCATTATCCTTAATCCACTCACGCCTTTTACCCTAGAGAACGTAATTATAATTTTATCACAATTATTCCACTCACTCTCATCTCAAATGTCATCCTTTAACACATCCTTGCTCTATCTATCGTTTACCTTAACTCCTCATCTACAACCGCATCATCCTCCGCACTTATCCTGCAAGTGCCACATGGATGGTGGCTCGTGAGTCCTGCGATTCTCATAACACACTCCGAATAATCGACATCCCAATAGTTTTGTCGCAAATGACGACACTCTTCGAAATCAGGGACGTGGACTTTCGCGCCGTACTCGCGAAAAAGTCTCGTATTGAGAGTCTCCAGGGCGAGGTTTATAGCTTAGCGAATAATTGTCAAAATTAATTATCGTCAATTTAAATCACGCAAAAGAAGAAGAAATAGGTTCTACAATTTATTTCTTTAATGAGAGTAAAATTTATCGTGGCAAGTGAAATGGTCATTTTTACCTCGATAGGTGCACATGACATCGTCGGGATCCTGAAGGTACGCAGGATTAATTTTTGGAGAATCATGGATGTTGTTTGATCTCAACGTTATGCTTCCACGACTCTTCGGTTGCAAACACGTAACTAGATAAATAAATCCCTCGTGCCTACTGTCGTTATACGATGGAAATAGCGACCTGAACGTCTAATGAACAATGATTAATTTTTCTTGATTGATATAATAATAATCATTAAATTATTGTAAATAATAATTGTTATGAATAGAATTTTTTTTTAATCGCGCTATAATCGCGCGCGAAAAGTACGGTTGTTTGTCGCAATGACTATGATATGTTATTTTAGTTAAAGTCCAAATATATTATTGCTGTGGGTGGTTCATTCACCTCAGTCTCGAAATTTGAGATAGCCTTCAGCAATTTTTCCTCTGTGGACGCCACTCCGAAGAGGAGGAGGCCACTGTTATTAGCACGCCCCAATCCCATTACGCCGTTAGTGGCCAACCATCCTTTGACATGCAATGGAGAAAAAAATATATGACAAGATTACAACGTCGGCCGTATAAAGTGAGTCTGCATCGCAAGTAAATGACAAGCGTCGTTACTAGCGCGTTTACCGGTTCCGAAGGCGAAATAATTGAACACCTCAGGTATAGTTTGTAGCTTCACAAGCGTGATACTGACTCGTTCCCGTAGATTCACGTAAACGGGTACGTTTAGGTGATCAAACAAATTCCGGCCTACCTCCGGAAGATCTTGCACTACGGGTATCTAGAGATCGAATTTATTATTTTACTTGAAATCGAAAAGTTTGACAATTTAATAATTTGATTTATCACCTTATGCTTTTTCAATTCGTTGACAGGTCCTATGCCGGAAATCAAAAGTAACTGCGGAGTATTGATAGTGCCCGCGCAAAGAATTATCTCCTTTCTCACGCCGATTCTCCCGATAGAGCCATTTTTATATATCACTTTAATGCCATCGACTTTGTTATTCTTGAAAAGTATCTATAACGTTCGAACCGAAACATCAAAAATATATATTTATAGAAATAAAATAATTAAATAAAAAAACTATTATAAAAATAATTATTTTCAATCCTAATTTTTAATCTTCTGATCTTCTATAAAAAGGAGAATGGAGTATATTTTCGAAAAAAAAGATTTATCGAAAATTGTTTTCTTTAGCATGATACATAAAATAAAAATATGGAGACCTTGGCAACGAGTGTATTCATCATGATATGTAAATTCTTGCGATTCCAAGCCTTCTGTAAATAAGCGTGATAAGTACTCCATCTGGATCCTTTTTTTGCGGTATACATCGCTTTCCGCAAGGATATGTTATCCAGCTTTAACGATTCCTCAGCCAGGACGAAGGCCTTCGTTAGGTATTCTTCCTCCGGCATCGGGATGATGTTCATAATATCGGACACTTTTTGAAAGTAGGGGAGCAGGTCAGCGTGCGACCAACCCTTCGGCCATCTCTTGTAGTCCTCAGGTCTCCCGAAGGAGTGAACGAGATAATTAAGCTGCCCGCTCCCTCCAAGTCCTTTTCCCCTCGGAAAGTTTTGTCTCTAAATATAACCAATGAAGGAATTTGCTACGCTAAAAATACGCCATTCCAAACGGAAGTGCGAATATTTGGAATATTCATTTTATGCATTGTACGAAAAAAGATATTTCATATGAAACGTGACATAAAATCTTTTAGATTAACACTTAAACGCCTTTCTGATATATCCGACTTTTTCCAATGTATATTTTTTAATATTTTTTCATTACTTATAACTATTTTTTTATTAATAAAGACATATATTTGCTTAATGTCGTTATGTTCCTTAATGTCAGGCGTTTCAATTGAAAAAAAATATTCTGTTTATTTTTATGAAAGTTATAAGCAATTGAAGCAATCGAATTGAGTTGGGTATACTATAAAACATCAATATTTTGTTCCTGTAGTGAGGCATTTAAAGATTAATACTATTATTGATATTTCTATTCAACGCATGAAATGTGCCACATTTTCATTTTATGAAAGATATAGCGTAGTACTACATATATAGATATGTAGTAGCAAATTTCTACAGAAATCGTTCTCGCGAAACGGAAATTCCTTCATCGAAGGATTGAACTTTAATTACATAGCCATAGAGCCCTCGGGACGAGAAGACTTGCGGTTCCGTTTGGAAGGCCCAATCGACCTCAGTGCCTTGCATCATCGGCGCTAAGAGCGGCATAGTCGATAGCCATCCAAAGTATCCGCCGGCTTCCACGAGCAAAACGGTCACGTTCGACATTTCTGAGAGCCGTGATGCAATCACGCAGCCAGACGTACCAGCGCCAACTTAAACCCCGCAACAACGAGAAGCACCATTTTTATTATATTAATTAGATTAAATGTAAAATTCGAGTGGTTTTTTTCTCATTGTCGCAAAAAATTAATGTTAGCGATAATATAAAACATCAGCCGTTTATTAAAGTAAATTTTAGATATGAAAATTTAAATCAGAAATATAAAACAAGCAGGATTCAAAGGGTAATGTACAATTAATAACTTTATATCTCAATTGGTAATTTTATGTCTCAAATTTTGTTAAGAAAAAGAGTGTGAAATCGTATTGTATTTTCTGTCTATTTTATCTGAAGCATCTAGAAGACATCTATTAAGCACAATGCGATTTATACTAATCCTTTTTGATTAAAAATCGATGCTGCGTATATTTCGAAGAACGAAGTGAAGGAGGAAAGAGTTGCCACGAAACAAAGGTGCCGGATGATAAAATAAACATAAACTGAGAAGTTAACTCACCGACAATGTAATCATAATGTGTTTCGGGATAAATAATAACGCTGGCCGGCTCGCTGAAGTGATAATGATAGAGCAACGACACCAGCAGGATTGCGATCGAGATTGATATGTGACCCCACATGTCTCTTCTTAAAAATTACAGGAATACACGTCCAGCCGACGGTCGCGGCACAGTAATACTGAGACAACGTGCAAGACAACACGGAACTGCAGCGACTACACGTTCGATCCCGATATTAAATTAGTAGCTCTGTGCGTAATCGATACTAGTCTATAAGTCTCACTCTATAAGCGATCCGAAGCATCGTGACAACGACCAGCGATGCAGCGCAATACATAATTGTTACGTTAGATAAAATGTATCCGTTGCATCCGATGACGGTCCGTCATCGCAATTTGATACGTTCAAATATCGCATTTCTATTTAAGATTTCTATTTTTAATTGTCTATTGTATTGATTAAATCAAATGTCAAAAAATGCTTTGCGAAAACAGTCGCAGTTTAGATATTGTTAGGCGCAGTTAATTGTATTTGTTTTTCTAAATCGTAAATTATCCATTTAAACTGATCATGTCCTAATGTTCAATGCAATGTTATGAGGCGCAACATGCTGTCTTTGTTGTCGCGTTGCATCTTTTCTCTGACAATGATCCTGTAACTTTTAATCCAAATTACAGTTTATTCTATCATCATAAAACAAACATCAAGGCCAGAAAAAGAAGAGAAAAAATAAAATATATTTATTATAAATAAGAGTATATTATTTTTATTATATTTCCAAATAGATAGAAGCAAAGTTCTACATTGAGAGAAAAATTTATTAAATTTTGATAAATATTTTTTTTAATAGTCCTAGCTCGGAATATTTACTAAATGTTAAACACATATTTATTAAATACAAAACCATCAATTTGAATTAACTATCATTTTTTTTTCATTTATCTAAATATTTATTTACCGTAAGTAAATATTTCGCTAGGATTATGCAAAGAAATATTTATTAAAATTTATTATAATAATTTTTTTTTCAGTGTACACATATCATTTTTATCAAATTGACATTTCTTTAAATTTTTACATTGATAATATATAATTTGTATGCACGAGAAAGTTCTAAGGTTTATCGAAAAATTATTTTAATTGGTGTAGTATATATTAACTGTCTATGAATACAGGACGATATTCATAGTTGATTTTTATATTTAAGACCGTCTTAAGTTTAGTCTTAAAATGTCACGAACCAATTAGAGGCCGGTATTCATAATCAGTTCTTATTTTAAGATCGTCTTAAATAATGTCTTAAGTCGCTAATGCGGTCCTCTGATTGATTCATCTTAAAACTGTACTTAAGATGGTCTTAAATATAAGATTCGACTATGAATACCGGCCAGAAGGTCGCATTAGCGTTTTAAGATATTATTTAAGATGATCTTGAAATAAAATTCGACTATGAATACTAGCCTATGGTGGAATCCATAGATGTTACTCAAGATTTGAGATGGTCTTAAACTAGTGCTTCAGAGACATCATGAATCAATGAGATCGTATTAGCATTTTGACATTGCTTGAGATTGTCTTGAGTCTAGAACGGACTATGGTTTCCAGCTTATGGATACCGGTCTATGTAGACCAGAATATACAGTTCTTATTGAAATCTGTAATTGCTTATTCTTATTGCTTGTGTTTTTCAATTATGTCTCAGGTTTAATAAAGATACTTCTCCTGAGATTACAAATTAGTTATTGACTGCATTCAACAGAAAAAATATTTTGCGATTACTGCAAAATTTTTTGATGTGATTTTGTCCTTAGTTTCTCACTGGATTTAAATGTATAAATCAATTTTATATTCAAATAAAAAAATCATACAACTGTGCAAAGTTGCTTCCTCTGCTGAACATAGCCATTTTCATTCGAAATAATGTGGCGGCTCTGCCGGAAATTGTCAAAGTGGCAGAACTGGATCCACTTAGCCAATTACGAGTTGGATGTCTTTTAAGTTTCGTTCATTAGAAATTATTTTGGTTTTTTGAGAAAACTGAGATCTTTAAAGCCTGTTAACTAATCAGAGTGTACAAACGTATTATTATTTTGAATAAATTCTAATAACTTACAACCTACAAATAACTTAAAATCATTAGATTTATAAAAAGAACTTTCAACACCAGAATTATTCTGTTTTTGTTTCTTACTTTTTATTGAAATTATTGAATAATGACAGAATGAATAATGACTCTTGTGTCTCTTGCTGAAAAGCTCTCAAAATACCGCAATTGATTTCAGAAATGTCGCATCAAAATGGCAGAAGTGCATAATACAAGATTTCAAACATGATGGTTGGTTTATCTTTTAAACTGTACTTATATGTCTTTCGTGCACTTTCATGCACTAACTTCTACACAAATAAATCAATATTGAACTAAAAAACATATAAATTAAGCATTGATATATATTTTTTGTTTATGAATAAACTAATTATAATTAAAAAACATTGATCTACATATTTAACTGGCTTTATTTTTTCAAATAAAATATATGTATACAAATGCATAAATTCGAAATTGCCGCGTTTCGTCAAAATGGATGCGAGTTTGCGGTACTATAAATCTAGTGGCTTTAAAATTTAAGAGTCCTCTACATATAAGTCGTAGACGGTGGAGTTTTAAGTCGTAGGAAACTGACCAATTCTAATCAAATATTTTCCTTATATTTGATTGTGATTGGTTGATTTCTTACGATTTAAGACTCCATGATCGTCTACGACTTTTATGTAGAGGATCCTTTAAAGTCCCTATAAGAGAATCGCGTCAATGTGAGATAAAATGGCGTCTCAACAAGGACTCTATTAGAGAAAGGCTCTAGACCTCTCTCTACGTAAAGCATAAAATCATGGAAGCTTTGATTAATAAAGATGATGAAATTATTTTAGATACATCAAAATTATAAATAGGTAAGCTTATACATTATTGTAAAGATTTCGAATTAAAAATATATAAAAGATACAGATATTATGTGGTAGAAAAGCGTCGAAAGTGACATTCTAACCCTGCCAATCATATAATTTTAACGTCTTCTTCGCAGAAAATATGACTAAAACATGATTAAAACATTGTCAGAAAGGGCGTTTTAAATTACTAGTATAGCAAGACAACATTTTATTGTAAAAATATTGCAAAAATATTGTTAAATGAAAGTATTATTTTATCACTTACTATTTTATTTCATATTATCACTATTTTAATTCCAAAAGTGTAAAACTAGTTCAACTATAGAAAACAGATCTACTTCTGTCAATATTTTGTAATTTAACATAAATTCTACTTCAATATTATATAATTTAACGTAAATTCTACTCTCACAATTTCTACAATCTAAATAACCGCCGATATTCAAAATAGGGATGTAATAACATTGATGATTGGTTCCGCCATTTTACTTTAAAGCCAATGAAAATTTTGACAAGATTGACGCGACTCTTTTATAGGGACTCTAAAATAACTTTAACTGTAGTGCCATCTGTTTGTCCATTCAGGAACACCGAAAGTAATAAACTTTCCTGTAGTGCCATCTATTCATCTATTAGGAAACACAAAAAGTAAACTTATGTATCCACCGCTCACGGGCTCACGTGTTTTTCTCAAATTCTCACAACTATTCTGTATGCACAACTTATCGCAACATGCGTATAGAGACGTGTTATTTTTGTTCATCCCGGATATTTCCGGGACATGGAATTCAGTTTGTAAGGAATGATTGTAAGGTGAGAACTGCATATTTAATTCTAACATTAAATAACATAATAAACTTGTAGAGTAACGAAGTATCACGCGTGTATAGCGTATGTTATATGTCAAAGTGAGGTTATATATTTTGTAATAACATTGTAACATTGTAACAAAGATATAGATTATAGATCCTTTGTACGATTGACATATTAATTGTGAATTTTTATCATGTGCATTTCGAAATGTGAGAATTAAATCTCTTCGAAAAAAATTATCGCTTTCGGTTCTTAACATCACAGTTAAACTTTGATAATTTCTTATTGTTTCTGTTTATTGAAATAATATTGTTGCACTTTGTGTATGATGTTACAGATATTCAAGTTCTGTCGCTCGAAATGTCACGCTGCATTCAAAAAGAAGAAGAATCCCAGAAAAGTCAAATGGACCAAAGCCTACAGAAAGACAGTTGGCAAAGAATTAGCAGTGGATCCGGCTTTCGAGTTTGAAAAGAGGAGAAATGTACCCATCAAATATAACAGAGAATTATGGAGCAAGACTGTAGAAGCAATGAAAAAGGTAGAAACTATCAAGCAGAGGCGACAGAATCTACACATTATGCAGCGATTACGTAAGGGAAAAGAACTCGAACAGGAGAAAGATATCAAGGAGGTGCAGCGTGACTTGTCTCTCATCCGTTCACCAGCTGCTGGCCTCAAACAGAGGAAGAAACAAGAAGAAGCAGAAGAACAGGAACACATGCAAGTAGATGAAGATTCCAACAATGAACTCGAAGCCGAGGCAGAAGTGAATTAAATCGTTGTATATATTTTTATATATCATTTCAATATCCTATAAATCATTTCCGCTGTGTTAATTGTCGATTATAAGTTATAATAATTCTATGTAGATATATCAATTTAAAAAAAAAATAAAGAAATGCGAAATTGTGGAAAATTGTGCGAAAACTACACAAGAAAACAAAAAATAAAAATTTTTTTAATTTTATTTCTTTTATCTATTATTTTTTAATATCAAGTTTGACAAATAAAAAATCATGTTCAATGATATTTATTTCTCTAAGTTTTCTTTTTACCGAAAGTTCGAGTTTCAAACTTTTTAAAGAGATTACAGATGGAGTTACTAGGCTTAATTGTGAGCAAACTGAAATCTACTCGATTTAACGTGCGATTTCTAGTCTATTCATTCCGTTCTATAGCTGTTCATGCATTGTCAATATGATATTCTTGTCATTGGGAACACATTGTAATAAGAATAAATAATGTTCTCCCATTAAATCACACAATTATACAATGAGCATATTAAAGCTGCATCCGCGTCCCAAGGTTATGATATTAATCACCTGGCATTGTGAGCATCATTTCTCTTTTCATTTTTGCTATGTGTTAAATACGTAATTATGGAACCGATAATGCCCGCCTGATAATTGCATACATATAGTATAGAGTAACGAGTTATACAATACGTAGAATTTATTGTGTGTAATATACACATCTTTTGTCAAAGTGAAAGAGAAAAATGAAATTTTATTGTGTAAAAAAACAATTCAATATGATAATTATAAAACAAATTACATATAACTTGGAAAATATTATAAGGTCTAAAAGAATAATTTCTAAAAAATAATTTTCCAATGTATTTTTAGAAAATCTTATAGATATCTTTAAGACGTCTTCTTGTTTCAAATGTACATAAAAAATATCCAATCATTCATATTCTAATTTCTAATAAATTAAATAGGATTTCTAATGTCTACTTCTATCAATGTAGATTAATTTCAATCACTAATTTTTAGAATTGGAAAAAAATGAAAAGATAATTAAATTCAGATTAAAGTTAATCTACATTAGTATAAATAGATAGAGCGAGACTTTTTTCTTCATTTCTCTTACTAACATTTATATTATAAAACAGCACATTGAACATTTGAAATCATGCTTATGTTTTCAAGAAGAAATCATAATGTAATGTAATTGTAAGACATCACTGCAAAGAGATATTGTTTGCTGCCACAAATTTTCATATTACTTTAAGGTTTGAAACCGATAAAATAGCCTCGCTTTATCCTAAATGTTTCTTATAAATAGAAAAAAAAAGAGAGGAGACGAACAGTCTTTTGTATTTAAAATTTCTCAGCGGGTACACTACGAGCCGTGCATCGCTTCTTTTATGACAGAACACGAGCTTTCATAGGACCTGCACGTCGCCGAGGTGCGACCGCGCCTCGATGACACTGTAAACACTCGCAAGGTGTTTCCAGCAATTACCAGGCAAACCACGATGCGATGTTTGCCCGCGAGCGCAAAGCCTTGTAGAACGCACCCAAAAGGGAGCACCGCGACCGGTTCGGGACGGCACTCGTGTTACGCGTACAAAAAAATATTTTTACGGGCGTGAGCTTGCAGATTCCGAGGAGCAGGACGCGCCGCGACCGATCTCTTCGAAATGATTTTTTTTTTTTTAGACTCATCGACGGCGACGCGACGTCGGCATCAATTTAGAACTGAAATCGCCTGGTAACGCGACACTGATCGACTTCGGATCGATTGTAGACAGATGGTGACATTTTGCTTCTCGTATGTTGGAAATATGTACGAAAATATCTACAGACGTATCATATGAATATCACATTGCAAATTTTATCCACAAATCAAATTAATTACATAAAGATTTCGATTTCTTGCTTAAAAAAATATAACGATTTAACAATTATATAGGCTCAAAAAAATACATCAAATTAAAATTAGGAAAGCCTCTAAGAGCCAACAGGATATATTGTTGCGGAAAAAATTTTTTTATTATATAAACAATTAAATGTTTCGATCAGTGGTTAGGATTCTCTTCAGTAATTCACATCAAATAGATGAAATTTTTACGTAATTATAATGATATACAGGTAAGACATTGAACAATATACAAATTATAAAATTGTTTAGTTGTCGCAAAAAGAAATGAATAAGAGTTTTTGAAAGAATAAAAGTTTTTGAAAGAATATCGAGCTTAATTAAACATAACATCGCATCAAGAGATTGTTCAAAATGTGAAAAGATTTCTTGCGATGTTATTATAATATGATTGTCATAGATCATTTTTTATCTATGATAAATATGATATACAAACAAAATTGCAAGATTAGTCTATTTGTAACTTCCATGAAATTTGGAAATTTAATGGATACATTTTGGAGCAATATCTGGACGATTATATCTACGATTATATCTATGATATAATTGATTAAGATCGATATTCTTTCAAAAACTTTTATTCACGTTTTTTTTTCGATGACACAAACAATTTAAACTTGTAATTTACATTTTACATTATTCGATGTCTTACCTGTATCGTTATAATTGTTAAAAAAAATTTACTTAATCTTTGATGTGAATTACTAAAGAAGATCCTAACTGCGGGTCAAAAGTTTAATTATTTATACAATAAAAGAATTTTTCTGCATTGACTCTTAAAGACTTTTTTATTTTTAATTTGAAAAATATAAAGAAAGATTAAAAAGCGTGAGAAAATAAGATATTTGAAGATTTATAGCAGACAATAAAAAGGACAGATCGCAATTTTTGGAATACAAAATACACGCTTCTTAAGGCATGTGCTGCACGCGAATATTAAGTACGTCACGTATGCACGATTTTCAAGCGCATCTTTCTCGAGTACTTCTTGAGAACCCTCGAAGGACCGCGTGCGCGAAGGTTTTGTACGGGACCCGAATTTCGCGAACGAAAGAAATGCTTTCGGCCACACGCAATGGGTGTCGGTGTTTGCTAAGGAAACAAGACAACGGAGTACATGACGTACATATTGCAAATCGTGATACAGCGACTCATACTGCGTATGCAGCTATAGTAACATAAAGAAAAACGTGTCATTATTGCATCTACTTCGATCGATTGATCAATAGTCCTTCTTGCGTGTAATACATCTGATAAAGCCATTCTCGTATCGAACAATACCTACTTTAAGAACGATGGTTTTATTGCATGAAAGAGGCAGTTATGTATCTTGCGAAGAAGAATTTGTATTTGTAATTAGCGCGCTAACGTACGAGATACTTACATTATTATATCTTCATGTAAAGAGTAATTTGTAACAAGTGATTAAATTCAAGTAATATCCAATTTTAGTTATTTTTAATTTGATTTCTGGATCGCCACTGCTCTTCCTCAATATGTCGTTAATTTAATTAAAACACTGGAGTTAAACAATTTATAACTCAAGAAAATATATTAAATTTACTTAAATTTAATTTATTATTTACTAAGAGCATATTAATATGGATGTCGTTTACTTTAAAATTAACTATAGCAATGGACTGATTTATATTTTGATATTTTTAAATGAAGTTTAAAAATAACAAAATGTTAATGCGATGGATTAAGTTATCATTGTTTCTATGATATCTAACAATGTACATTTCTTTTTTCAACGATATTAGATATCAAGGGAGGATAATGGCAATCTTTGAGTTAAATAATATTTTGTTATTTTTAACTTCCATGTATGATAATACTTAAAATATAAATCAATCCATTTCTCTGATTTAGTTTCAAAAGTAAACCTCGTCCATATTAATATGTGTACTTGGTGAATAATAAACTAAATTCACATCAAATGTAATTTTTTTATGTTTAATATTTTTTTTAGTTAAATCTTTTAACTCCATTATTTTAGTCAAATTAACAATATATTAAATAGAAGCAATGGTGAAATAATAAACATACATAAAATTGATTAAAAGTAATTCAAATAAAGTATAATTTGACATTATAAATTAACAGTAAATATTGCAAGTGGCTGAAAATATATTTTACGAGCATTCCAACTTTTTTGCGTGTTTTTTGTGTGTTTGCGATAATTAATTTACCATTAATAATCGCTATCAAGTTATGTATTTTATTGTCCACTTAGCAATTCTTTTTTCGTCACCCACGTAGATTTGGACAAGGAAGAATGGAAAAAAACGTCGAAGCTGTTGACAAAGCCGACATTATCCGGGTCCTGCCAACGTTTATGTAATCGTCGTCGCGTATCGTAGGAAGGTCCTTGTAATAACATCTACTGAGGTCACGAGAGTAGCATAAATAAATAAAGACGATCGCGCGGATGGTTCGGAAAATAGTTTGTCCAGATTCCCAAGTCTTTGGCATTTGGTTAGACAATATTATTCTATGACAATCCTAACAATCTTCTGGAAATTCTTTTAGATCTCACCGATCCGCAATTCATAATTATAAGCGTATACATAGCGAGACTTGATTAATTAATATGCAGTACTTATACATATATTTTCTAAGTTTAAGAAGCACAGCAATAATCACGGTATGTCTTTTAACGGCAGTATTTGTACATACAACATTTGTTATCTATTTATTACATCTGATATGAATTGCACAGTTGCTTTAAAGAGAACTGCATTGTTAGCAAATCGCTTGGAATCATTAATCTTTGTCGTATATTTTCTTAATGCGGGAAAATGTAGCTTCATTTTTTCGAGTTCGGTCGCGTGGAAAGCTATATAACGGTTCGAGCTCGTAAACAACATGGCTAAAAGCCACTAAGCTCTGTCAGTCGGCACGTTTAATTAAATTTCGATGTTGCGCCTTATCACAATGGGATTCAAAATGGGATGAATCTACCGATAAAGACCTAACTCACGTCGCTTTCAATGCTTCGGAATTTTTTTCCCTCCCTCTCTCTCTCTCTCTCTCTCTTTCTCTCTCTCTCTCTCTCTCTATTATAAGAATGGTAAAAGATATATACATCGATATACTCAAGATACGGTTGTTAGATATGACTTACTTTAAAATATTGTGTTTTAAGCTTATCTAATGTTTTTTTTAAATTGCATTCATATAAAAATATAATTTTATCTGTATCTTGAGTAACGGTGTATTATATGATTTATAAATATAATATGACTTTTGTGATTTTTATGCTTATGGATATGGATAGTCATTTGATACTATTATTTTGTCATACCTTTATCATAAAATGCAAGATTCACCTTCTTTCACATTAAACTTTCCGAACTCTAAAGTTGCGATTCCTTCAAAACTGTAAGGTAAACGCAACAGATTCGGTTCACAGATCTAAGAGGCCCACGATTAGCTCGATCTCAACGATACAGTTGTAATTTGCGACAGTCATGGCGTCAATTGTTATCTACATCTCGTCCGTTCCTCTTAATCTGGATCCGCACGGTGGACAGAGTTCGACTGCGCACCTACTTCGAGATCACTTAGTCACCTGATGAGACTAGATAGCGGCAACGCGATCACCTAACCACGTACCTGATCAATAAAGATAAGAGGAAAATGTCGTTTCAGAAAAAGTGTCTATTGCTACTCACGGAAGAGGAAGGCAGATACTGGAGATAGATGAATATTTGATATGCTTCATCATAGCCTCTGTGATAAGGCTTCTGGCTACTAGATGACAGGATCGGATTACAGTAGAGCTGAGTTAAACAAAATTAGCTAACACAATTTACGCTGTGCAGCGTAATTTGGCCAAAATAGCAAAAATAAATCATGTTATAGTAAAGGCATTTTTGTAATTCTTTATTCGTTCCTTATTTCATTTTTATTTCTTTATACCTTACTTTAATTTTAAAACATTCTTTTTCATTTTTATTTTTTTTTTTTGTAAAAGGAACTTTTATATTTACGTTCTGTTTCCTTTGTGACCAGAAAGAAGGATTAATTGTAAGGAATATATGGGCGCATTCTAGCGCGTGTATGCGCTTTCGCTTGTATTCACCGATGCATCGTAGCTTAGCACAGCGCATTCGAGCGCTGTCGTCGATGCCATTTAAACGGATTAGAGGGGATCTCCGAGACGATTGAGTTTCCTCGAACAAGTCAGTATTTGGATCATTCGTAGCTGGCGAACATAAAGATAGTGTCAAGACGACGAATTCGCTTGTTTGCACACCATCGATGTTGTCTGCTGTCCCGATCAACGCCGGTTAATGTCATCATCTTAGATCCTATTCGAAACAAGATTCGGGGTCCGTCTAAACACGGTCGACTACAAGATATGTGGATAGATTTGTTTTACCTTAGGTTTCTAGATCTTTTTGAAGCTAGAGACCCTCTAATAAGAATCTGAGAGAGCCACTTTTGAATGGTTCGTCATGTTTTAATAGTTTCAAGAGAAAGAAGTAGATATGAAAAAGATAAAACAGAATGAAAAAGAGAAAGTAAATGTATTTCTCTCTCAGGTTTTTTTATTAAAACTGTCCTGAATATAAAACTGTGATTCATGTTCAGACTCTTATTGGAGGGTCTTTACTTGAAGCAATCTTATTTAATCTCTATAAATATTAAATAAACAAACAATCACATACGCGAGCTAATTATAATTCTACATATTTTAATATACAATTGCAGTAGTTAGCCTGGACAACGTTGTTGACCCGAAGTATCTCTCTCACTGGAATCTTGCAACGTCGACATTACGTTGATACATTAAACATGAAACATTGTTTTGAAAGCGTAAACCGTATACGAAGGAACGCATACTTCGACGTAAGAAAGTGCATACTTCAGTGAACGTTTTTATGTATCCCACGCGAGTGCTACTACGAAGATCCTGTCAGTACGATTCATGGACCAATGCATTGGGGCGCAGCTTTCAGTTAAACGCATCTGTGATATGTGTGGGCCCGCATCTCGTTTGTACGCGACCCAAACACAGTGACCGAATTTCCGAGTACGTCGATCGACGAGTATTATTTCGGTGAATCCCGAAACGTACTTGAGCGAATTTTTCGGTGATGTCATAATAGAGGTCTTTATACAGAATGCTTCGAAGCATTGCATTTAACTTGAAATTTTCAGAATAATCAACAATTGTTCCTCAGTAAATATAAGTGATCAATCACAAACTTTGCTTATATATTTACAATGCTGTTTGGTATTCGAATAAGATGTAAATCTCCTAAAGTCATCAAGCGTGAGGTTAACAATTAGCTAATCGTTAAGTCACTTAACATGAGAGATTGAAAACGACACTCTGTGTTGCGCAAACAATTGTGAATTTGTATTACGCTTAATTTATGCAAATCGAAGCTAAAATCAAGAAAAAAAGTGAAAGTAATTTGCTCGTCTTTGATTTAATTACTGTCAAACGATATAATTTATGATACAATATAGTCAGCTTTCTATGCTTGCGTGAAAAGCTGTGCAATCAGCGGCTTGATGAATGAAGTGAAATCATGCGTGTACACACACACACACACACACACACACACACACAAACACACACACACACACACATACAATTTTATTATTTTATTTTATATAAAATTCTCTCTCGTAGACAGGTAATATCTAAAACGATTGTTAAATACACAT
>Ga0157364_1002331_pt1 | contig 17536 bp, 13 predicted proteins | sample AttsexASBM2_FD_111476 | JGI IMG/M metagenome (GOLD analysis project Ga0157364, IMG submission 111476) | Fungus gardens microbial communities from leaf cutter ant in Ribeirão Preto, State of São Paulo, Brazil - Atta sexdens ASBM2 | ecosystem: Host-associated > Fungi > Mycelium > Unclassified ... | reverse complement strand
CAAACGTCAAACCATATGGCATTTTAGAAGGCCAAATGTTAACACTTTAAAACCACAAAAAGGCGGGAAGATATATAAAATTTAAATTGTTATTTCGGTTGTATCAAATCTAAAGCTCAGAACGTTTTTGTACACCTAATACTTCTCAAATTTTGAAATTTTTAAACTAGCGATAATTTATCATGTATGAAAGTAATGAATGCATCCTTGAAAAGCATTCATTTGTCGTATTAGCCATTAAACAGTGGCAATTATAATGTTAATAATTTAATGTCAATCATACCTGGTAGCTGATTCACTTTATCTATTTGCAAATGTTGAGTAACTACATTCACTTAGGCGAATACTTATCATAATAGAACGTACCTTATCTGAAGCCTGATAATACAGGATCTCAAAAACTATATTCTTTCACCTTTTTCATCTTGCATTACTTTCTCTAACTGCTCGTCTTCCTTCATGCGTAGTGTTTCTAACTGCGTCTGATTATCTTTGAAAAATGCCCATAATTTTTTCAATTTTGCATGACGTGCTTCTGTGTATACATAATATTCTGTAAGAAAATTGTTGTTCAACGTCAATTGATCTTTTAAATATGCTCGCTTCACTTTCAATTTTTGTAAATCGACCATGTTTTCTATGTGTTGTTAAGCCGACACTTTTCAAAATTATGTTTCCAATATATACTGATATACTTATGCAATCTACTTATGCAAATGATCTACTTCTGCAATTCCTCAAGCCTTATATTGGAAGTTAAAAAATTATGTTACAGTAACGTACTACTGAAGAAATGAAATAAGGCTGAACACTTTATACGAAAGAAAAAATGCTTTATAGCGCACGAAGATCTTGGCTGCGTCGCCAGAACATTCTTCTTTGCGCCCTCTAGTGGATTTTTGATTCATTCCGGTGAATCATAATACCATGATTCAGAACATTCTCGACTACCTAATTTCACGTGACAATCGCAGCGGCAATTTAAAATAAATTTGTCTCTAACAGGATCTTCTATACAGGATCTATTCATATAGTTAAATATATTAATAAATGTAGAAGCTATACCTGGCTTTGTATTTGTAGAAACTATCAACTTGTTCCCTGTAAATTTTAAGCAAAGTTTTAGTTTGCTCTTTTAGAAGTATAGGAACTTTGACAGATTAATTAGCCTTTTCCATGCCACTTCGTTTAAATAATTTCAAGATATATTCCTTTTGTGATAAAATACAACAATCGCTAGTACTAATTATTTCAAATTCAACATATGTCTTCGTATTTTTTGTGATTTTAATCTTGAATTTTTCGCTAAATTGTCTTAGGATTTTATTTAACAATATTATTTCCTATTAATAAGCCGTCATCGACATAGATTCCTGAAAATATATTATTATCAGCTCTTTTATATAAACAAATAAACGTTGTTCTGAATCTAGAGTTTTGAAATCTTCTTTTTTAAGAAATTCAGTGAGTCTGATATTCCATCTAAGAGGAACCTGCTTTAAGTCATACAACTATAGACGCATAATATTATTTAATATTTTAAGCAAAATATTAAATAATATTATGCGCTTATAGGGACAGTGTTTTCTTTAACTTAAGTATCTTTTTTTTATAATTGTATCCTTCTATCTGGATACATGTAAATGTCTTCGTTTAATTCTCCATATAAGAAGACTGTTTTTAACCTCAAAAGTTATCATTTTAAAAGCTCTTGGCTGTTGCAAAAATACTCTTTAGTGCACTATGACTTATTACTAGACTGTGTATGTCTCCTGATAATCAATACGATATTTTTCTGCTCACAACCTTTTACCACCAATCTGGTCTTATATTTACTGTCCTGTTTAATTCTAAAAATCCACTTGTTGTGTAAAGATTGTCCTGTTTCAATCAAATCTTCATCCAGTATTTACATATATTGTTTTCCTTTAATAATCCTTTTTCTTCTTTTATAACTTTAAAATCATTTTTCTTTATTATTAAACTCTGTAACTGCATCTTTATAAGTGAGATATTTCTTTTTCTTCTTATAATTAGTATTGTTGCTCGTGATCGAGCGTACTTCTCTTATATATCTGTGATTCGCACGCTGGTTGTACATATAGGACCTACATTTTAACGTTGATTCCGAACAATGAAATTCTGTTAGAGAAGTATTCTTGGCAAAAATATTCTCGATGGGTTGCCGGAAACGAGCGTATCTCCTTTGCTATCTCCTGAAAATATTTTTAGTTCTACCGGGAATTGAACCCGGGATCTCTAACATAGCAAATCAATGTTCTATCTGCTTTGCCATACTCGTTTTCGATTAGTGAAATACACATAATCTTTATATTTTTCCGGTCATTTCCTTATCCTATCTAATCTTCTTACTTCTGTTTCTTGACTTTTGTTTTGTTTTTTAACTACCTTCTATCCCAATCAGAAATGATAATGGAATCGACATCAAATCAATATCAATTCGAAAGCATCAACGTCGATTCCATTATCATTTCTTATTGAGATAATATTATTTTCTAAGTCATCTCTCTAATTTTCAATTCATCGTTTGCATCTTTGAATGAATCATCTGAATTAAAACTCACATCACTATCTTCATTATTTTTATCAGTATTCTCTTTGTTATTTATATCTAGTAAATATAATATCTTCTTATTTTTACTTATTTCTTGATTTATCCTTTTGTCCATTGCATAATTGAAATTTTATATCTTGCTAATATTATTTTTCTTTTAACTTTATCATAATCTATAATCGTGATACATAACTAACAAATAACAAAACGATATTCTGTACTTTTTAAATCTAATTTCTTCATCGGATTAAAAATTTTAGTAACTGAATTTAAGTAACTGAACTAAAAATTTGCAGATAATCAAATTTAGTTTTCTATCTCCACATCCTATAGAGTTATTTTAAATGTGTCTGCAAGAGATTTGTTCAGCAAATAAGTTATTGTATAAAGGGCTTTTTCCCATCTTTATTTAAATCAGCATCAAACAATAGAGCTCCGACCTTTTCCATGAGCGTTCTGTTAAATTTCTCAGCTTTTCCATTTAATTGAGGAGTATGTGATATAGTGGTATTAAATTAAGTTCAATATCTTTCTTTTTGTACCATTCATTATACATTTTACTTGCAAATTCTCTTCCATTGTCACATCTTTTTGCGACTTTAAGGTTCTATTTTACTTCCATCTTTTCAACGTAATCTTTTATCTTTTCTGCAGCTTCTTGTTTTCATTGTAGCAAGTATGCCATAAAATCGTAAAATATGTATAATCATCCATTAAGATAATATAATATTTTTTACCCAAGTATTCGGGACTTATAGGACCACAAATATGTATATAATTTGTAGAGGTTTCTTTGCTCTTTCATTTACAAACTCTTAAATACTTCTTCTTCGTGCAGATTTTGTAAACTTTTGAGTTCTGTTCATCTCAGCTAATGATAAAGCTAAACGACTTATCTTATTATCTCGACTTATCTTCCAAAGATCTTTAAAGCTGTTGTAATATAAATCATTTTTCTATACCACAATTTTAGTTTATCAACTGTGTTTTCCGTCAAATGAGTATCATTACTGTCAGGATTTTGCCTCCAATTTTTCTTGACTTGAAATAAACCGTTTTTAATTTATTATCTTTTAATACAGTAATAATTTTATTTTTATAACTTATTATTACTTCGATCATCACAAGCAATACTTTACCTGCTGTTGATAATTGCGCTCACAGACAGTAGATTTTTGCTCAATTCAGACATATAAACTGCTTCCTTTAATTTGCAGCTTTCAAATTCTATAGATCTTGAACTTTCTGCTATTATTGACTCATTCAGTTTGGTTATTCTAATCCTTATAGCTTCTTGTAATTCTTGATACTCGTTTATTCATCATATTATAATAATTATTGTTTCAGAATCAACAATCCAATCTTCACCTCTACCTCTATTAGTCGCTAAGAATGATACCTTATCCTTGATTTCATTCTTTTTAGCTTTGTCTTTCCTAAAATAATTATTTTTATTAGTATGATTATTTTTCTTTCAGATACAACCTTTCGTGTTTCTGGTCTGGTCCTTCTTGTCATTTCCATATGATCTAACTTATTATAACAAAAAACACCTAATGTTTTCCAATTACATTAGTTTTAATTCTACAATCTTTCAGAAATATAATCAATTGCATTTAAAGCATTTCTTATTTGTTGCTTTAAACGACTTTTCTTCAGGTTCTTCACTTGCCTTGCTTTTATTCTCATCTCCTCCGTAATCAACCTTGTTGTCAAAATCTCTAATGTTTTATTAATAAAATCGCATATGACTATATTCTTCTGGTAATATTGCCAATTACCTTTAGAGATAATCATGCTATCAACAACTATTACAACAACTTTTAGGGCATTCAGTCTGATTAAGAAGTTCTTCAATTTATTGATATAAATTACTATCAGTACTTTTACAAAGGATATTGTTACGTTACTGGAAAACTCTACAATTCTTATCTTTCATAGAAAATTTGAATCATTTATTTTTATACAGCAAATAGTTATAATAAAAATAATTAAAATTCAATTTTTCCAACTGACAAATTTAACGATAGGGCTCAGAGTTAGCGGGGGCAGAAGGTCAATCATCTCGAAGCCCAATAAGTCTCTTACAGAAAATCTTTGTTCATCAGTATTTGACATTGCTTGTGGACATTTGGACTTAGATAAGACTAATTAAAATCTCCACTAATCAGATTCCTCCAAGTATTCAATTCCTAGAAGACTTAAATCAATGATCGATTACCAAAAACAAAAAAAGGCATATCCTCCTCGCGAGTATAAATACGAGCCTTCTGCGAGCCTTATCATAAAATTTCAATCAGTCGATAAGTTTAGTTGTTCCAAGTGCGAAGTTCTCGCTGCAATCCAAAATGATCAATTCACTCTTGAAAATTTTTCATCCTTAGTTAAGAAGCATGACAGAGACATCATTGGGGACATCACCGGGGACTTCCTATAGTATATAGCTATAGTATATAGCTATAGTTTGCCACTGCCTCCAAATAGTAAGCACTTCTTTTTCCCTTTTTTATGTTAATTTAATTTTAAAATTATATTACCAATTATATGACCAATATTCTCTTGCTCATTTATTTTTTCTCAAACTTTTCTCTCTTTAACCGTAGAGACACTCCAGTCCACTTATTCTCCTAACGAATTAAGTGATAAAACGCTTCAGGTAATTCACCACTTTCTTTACTCGGAATCACTTAAGAAGTAAAACGATTCAGGTAATTAACTTTTTCTTTACTCAGAATTACTTAAGGTGAAACGCTTTAAGTAATCCAAGGTCATTCTTCCTAGAACTATAACTCTTTGGGGAAAACTTTCCTCCTTCCCTCTCTTCGAAATTATCTTCTTTTTTTACGTTCTTCTAATTACCTGTGATGAGCGCTAACGAGAGAAAATTTTAAATATATAATCTGGCGAAATAACCACATAGCGGGACGTAAGAAGCGGGCCAAGCTCGCAAAACTTAAAAAGGTTAGCATCCCAATTATTACGCGGATACAGACTGGGCAATTTATTTCCCCTCAAGTCCTCAACTTAGAAGGGCTCACGCCAGAAATATCAAAATCGAGCCTCCGCCGACGTCCCTGTTGTGAATCTTATCTTTGACAATTCAACCAATAATTCCTGTAACAATACATCTACGGAGCCTTCCTTGGATTTTGAATTCTCTTCTGCCTCCTACTCTCCTATCCTCGATAATTTCCAGAATTTCCTCCTCTCTCTCACTCTCCAGTCTCTTTAGACAATAGGATATTAAATGAGATTTTCTTCTCCCTCGAACATGTAAGTTAACTTACATATTCCACTTCCCCTAATACTCATACACGAATACAGTCATACACACAGTAATTTGTAACAGATGAAATGTACATAAATATTTAGATCCACAACTATATATATAAATATCTCTATATAAAGTTATCATATGTTTATGTGAATGTATAGCTTAAGTAAATAAACGTATACATATACAGAGTATTCCATTTTAATCGATCACCTTAAATATCTCTTGAACAGTGTGCATTTTAAGCAAAAATGTTTCAGATAAATGTTTTGGGTTTTTAAGATGGTGCCCTTGATTTTGAATAGTGTAATCAAGGTCAGAGCAAAATCATTTGTGATTCAGGATCATAACCTGGATAAAATTTGTCAAGATCAAGGTCATTATATATTATTCCTTTTATTTTTCACTAAAAATTTCTACATAAAAATGAAATTAAGAGGTACAACCTCCAATGACTTCGAACTTGACAAATGTTATTCAGAATATGATTCCGAAATCCAATAACTGTGGCACGCGCCCTGAGCGATAACCACAAAAACGATGTCGAGTTGCCTCCTTCCTTAGCCCCTTCTTAACTTCTTTTTTCTATTGAAATAAAAGAATCCTGAGGCCTGGACGTAACAGAACTCTTGAAATTGAGAGGGGGGGGGGGCTCGTCTGGGAGCGCTTCATTCGACCCCGCAGATGATTTAGCCGGTGTTTATCATGACTACTCCTAAATCTGAGGTCCAAACGACACAATGGCAAACGGTAATTTGTATGGTACTTTAAAGTATGCCGTTAAAGCCTTTTCTTTGACGGTTAAAATTTCGTTAACTTATTTTATTGAAGGATATGAAGAAGCGAGATGTATGTTGCCTGTCGAAGCAGAGTCACAGTTTATTAAAATCATAAGAACTAGAATTATAGGAGAAGTGCGTCGTACCAAATAGAGATTTAAATAGTAAATAAATTAACGCAATATTTAAAACAAATCTATGGACCTGCTAAAAATGTATACCAGTTACAAGGAAAACTAAGGTATATTTATCAAAAAAAAAAAAAAAACAATGTAATTATGCACGCAAACAGAATAAAAATCTTGGGAAAACAAATATTAGAAACATATCGAAATTTGGGAAATGATTTAATTAGGACAAAATAACAAAGTTTCGTTAAAACAGGACATGTGCAAATGTTTCATAAGAGAACTAAAACCTGAAATAGAATAAAGAATAGCTAGAAATCTAGGCGTACAAGAGACTGTGGGCAATGCGCTAAGGATAGAAAGAGAGCTACAGGAGACAGATTTACGAAAGAAGAGTCAGGTCAAGGTAAATGTACAATTCCACTAGCACTTTAAAGGGAAAGATCAATGGACTAATTAATATATAAATGAAACGCATCTACTAGATATCGATTTTATTTCACAATCGCTTAGAGAACTAAATATCTAGTTCTCAATATATGTAGTCACCTCTTCATTCAATTATTTAGCTAGTTTACCGTTGCAGATCGAACCTTACGGTGCGGCTTTTGGCTACCACTCAGCGGTAGCTGAGTCCTGTGTCCTTACGGCGATTATCCCTATCAGATAGGGAAGGTTATGTAGCTACTAATTGTAGAACATTAACATTAATTTCTTAACCGAAACCTGATTTAAAGATAGAAATTTTGATAAAAATTTGCCAAATTTGTCGAAAACGGGGTCACGGTACCGACAAATGTCGATTCCGCAATTCTTGATCCTCACAATCCGTAAATGTATTACAAGCAAAGGTTAAAATTTGCCAATTATGTTCAAAATCTGGATATATCGCTAAAACGTGCCGATCAAATAATAATATCAATTTTTTCACGAGTAAAAATTCCGTTAATTGTCAGTAGTGCGATAGAACCGGCGACTTTGCTAATAATTGTTGGAAAAGACAAAATACTAAACACGATCAAGATAATAAATAAAAAAATCATTTGTTAAGTATGCAATAACTTTGGGCATGTTTCTAAGAATTGTCGCTCAAAATTAAATCAATAGCAAAATACTAAAGATAATGTATTTTGTCGTTATTATAAAGAAACAAGTCACTTGCTTAAGTCATGTAAATTGCGTATTGTTAGTAATAATAACCGTAGGAAAAATGATCAAGGAAACTTCCAAAACCTCTTGAAATCAGGTGTGCAGCAGGATCCAAACCGTATCTCACACCCGATGACTTCACGGAAAATCAAGTAAGTAAAAACATGTCGGGCATACGACAAGTAACTGTAAATCTCGACAAACATAATTGTATATCTACCGCTCAGATAAACACAATTATGATTCAATTCCATCAATAATCTTAATGTTAGACACGAGTTCTAGACCAAATGTAATTAAAGAAAAATTTGCTTCTAAAAATTAGACGGTCAATTATAATAATATTTTAAAATTGAATAAATGAGCATCCTGTTTACATCGGAGAAATAACTTTACTTCTTTTCAAACAAGAAATAACATTTCACTTAGAATCTAACAATTTTCCAATCTCGCAGTCCGGCATATTAGGTAACGACTTTTTTTAACAGACTTCCTCGAAAATAAATTACGCGAAGGGATATTTAGATGTGTTAGGAATTAATACTTTTTTTTTCATCAGAAACAATCGCATATCCAAAGTGAGAATTATAATTCTATGTAAGAGTAGAAGACTCTAGATAAGAGATAAAAAAGTAGGATACATACCAAATTTAAAGGTGGCTCGAAATCTATCTATTGGGAGACACCATCATAGAAAATGTTTCGGATAAAGCATATCTAAATATTATAAGTACATTGGACGAGGGAAGTTCCAACGCTACTCCCTAAACGAAATTTTTGATACCGAAATATAAAATACTCATGGACGAAACGAATATTAAAAACAATTTTAATGACGAAACAAACTCAAAAATCAACCAAGATGAAATTATAAACAAAAACAAAGACGCAATAATAATGAAAGGAACGAGAAATTGTAATCGAAAAATAAAGTAAAGGAAATAAAATAAAAAAATAACTAAAGAAGAAAGCAAAGGTTAAAGAAAAGGTTAAAAACAAAATAATTAGAGGAACTAAAAATTTAAATAAAAATTCTACTATAAATGTTCATCGAGAAGAAGATTTCCATATCTCCTTCGAAATCTTTAATTCCAAAATCCTTGGAGGGAGAAGTTATTAAATTCCTCCTGGAAATTTAAATAATAATTTTAGAACACTTCCTCTGCAATTCTAAAAATAATTTTAAAATTGCAGAGGAAAGTTTCTAAACTTCCCTGTCAAATTCTACTCGTGTCGATTGCAAGAAGGGAAGTTATCAAATTACCTCGCTATGCAATACGATTTCATCTTATTTAAAAAAGTCAAAAGAAAAGAGAACTCTCGAAGAGAATTACTTCTGAATTACCAAGTATTGGAATGGAAGGAAATATTATATTTAAATGAAATCCCCCAAAATCTACCAAAATGAAATCTCTCACATTAATCTTAACGAAACTTTAAATTATATAATTATAAATTAAAAGAGAATAAACCGTCTTCAAAAACTCTTCGCCTACACAAATCCAGTCTCAAGAAATGACAGATAAAGTTTGCGTATACGAAAATCTAAAAACAAAAAAAAAATAAAACAAGAATCTCAAAACAAAGTCGTGAAAAACTCGTGAACTCTGCACGAATGTTTAGTAATAAATGAAATTAAAAATAATCAGGTTGACGTAATTAAAAATTTATTACGATGGGAATATTTAAACTCTAAAAAAGGAAAACGTAATAAGCCTTGTAACCAAAAATCAAGACAGATTTCATATTCCCGGAGAAAAATTAACTGTAACTAACGTGTTACAACACCAGATACCAACGACGGACGATCGGCATATTAATACTCGACAGTACAGATTTCCACAAATACATAAAGAAGAAATAATAAAAGAATAAATAAACAAGTGGAGGAGCTACCAGAAGGTATTGTAAAACACTTTTAGTTACACGCCTACTTGGATCGTGCCGAAAAAGAAAGATTCAAAAGGAAATAAACGCTAGAAAATGGTTTTAGATTTTTCAAGCTCTGAATGATAAAACTATTGGCGATGTTTATTCGTTTCCTAATATCGTCAATATTTTAGATCAATTAGGTGGGATGCAATACTTTTCAGTATGCGACTTAGCCTCCGGATTTCATCAAATAAAAATGGATTCTGCGGATAGTCACAAAATAGCATTTACAATTCTTTTTGATCACTACGAGTTTGACCGGATTAAAAAACGCTCCTGCAACAGTGATTAATGGATTTGGTTTTAACAGGAAAGAATTATTTATTTATATGGACAATATTGTTATTTATGCCACATTGGAAGAACATGAACGAAAATATAACTTATTAATCAAACGATTCCACAACGCTGATTTAAAATTACAGCCTGAAAAAAAAATGAAAATTCTTAAAATCAGAAGTGATTTATTTAGGACATGAGTAAGAATGGGATCAAACTTAAAAAATTAGAGAGACAATTTCCGTGAGACAATTTCCTAGATCCAAAACGCCAAAAAACATTAAACAGTTTCTCGGATTAGTAGGATATTACAGAAAATTCATATCTAACTTTTCAAAATTAGCTAAGCTTTTAATAACGTTATTGAAAAATGAAGAATACGTTTTGAATGAATCTGCTCAAGAGGAGTCTTTCGAAACACTAAAGGAAAAATTATGTGAAAAACCAGTACTACAATATCCCAATTTTTCTAAATCTTTTATTTTAATTACTGATGGCTCAGGAATAGCCATAGGAGGAATCTTGTCACAAGGAGAAATTAATAAAGATCGATCGATAGCATACGATTCTCGAATTTTAATCGATAACGAATGAAAATACGATATTTACGTGAAAGAAGCTCTAGCTATAATATATTACGTTAAATTTCAAACCATATCTGCATGAACGAAAATTTACTTTAGTTACGAATAAATCCTTGCTTTGGTTTTGTTACGTCCAGACTTCACAGTCTTTTCTTCGATTAGAATTTTCGTCATCATCATAAAAGTTTTATTAACAAGTAACACCAGTAGACTATCTATTTCTACCATAGGAAGTTACAATAGTGACGAGCCGAATAACATTCGCCTTTTTAGACTAATAATCTACTCAGGATGAAGTTGTTGGATTAAATATTTGGATCAAGTGTCAAATGGACGAACTTTATTCCGACGAACAGAAGAAATAAATAATTTAAGAATTACAAACTGAAACAGCAGTTGTTTGTTGTAATAAATGACACATATGGCTTTAAACTACCATATTGAGCATCATCATCGACAAATGATCGATGACGGAAGTTGTTTTAGACACATATCCTATTCCATTTCACAATCGATACTCTTAATCCTAATCCTAAATTAGGTCAATAACGCGAGGTCTGCATGCTATTAACTCGCGAATATAAAAAAAAGGAGGCCTTTCGCGAACAGACAGTCAAAACAGCTACAAAACATCACTCTATCGATCCACTACCAGTCAAATTTTAACCCGAAATTCTTAGTCGGCTATCAGTTCTCTCAACCGACTTTAGTTGTGATCCGCAATCAGATCTTTCAACCTCGATCTTAATCGCGGTATGATCGAATCATTCAATCGAAATCCAGTGCATCCAAATCATAGGCAAGTCCCTCCTTGGGTCCAAACATCTACGGGACATCCAACAACCAGTCATCGAGATTGGACCTCTGACAATCATTCTCTAAAACCAAAACGGAAAGATAAATTAGTACAATCAAAATTATGCTACATTTAGAAAATTAAACTCAGAATGATCTTTTCATGCGATCTTCACGCAAATCATAAATTCAGCGTATTCGCAATCAGAGACATTGTATCATGCAATCCCCCAAGATATCAATATGAGATTGTAAATTATCGTAATCACTTGCCAATACTCTCTTTTTCTCTCTCTTTCATAGACCTTCTTTTATTCACATAATTATACTCAGACATCATCGTCACGACAAGCACGCTAATGTAAAAATATGTGTTGTTTATTATCACGCTCAAAAATAATTAAAATCTTCGTCCACATCTCGAACGCAGTACTACAATTAAGAAAATGTAAATGTGACTTCTTGTCTACTGTTGTTATCATTATCTTTTGTGCAACAGCGTTCATCCTTTTCCCATTTGTCTGTACGTTCCTTAGTTGGCTTATTTGTAGTTACTTCATACAAATTATATGCTCGAAAAATTGTTTCTATTTAAAACTTCCAAATAGAATAATCTTCTACAGACGTTAATTTCTTCATATTTAACGCGTCTTCACACAACAATTATTGTCATATTATTAGAAACAATCAGAAAATATTATGACTTAAATAAGCTCTATGTTCAATATTAGTTTTACTTTTTAAATTTAACAAAGATAATAGTTTTATCTTTAATAATAAATAATATTATTAAATAGTATTATTTCTTTTAATATTAATTTTTGATAATAATTTCACTTTTTATAATATTAATCTTACAATATTGCTCTTTTTTCCATCACACAATATTAGAATCATTATTCCTTTTAGATTTTTACAATCAATATTTTATCACAGATTTTAGCTTTAATATATTTTATTCACTTTATAAACTTCATTTTATAACTTCTTCTTGCTGCACTTTTTATTGTAATCTTTACTTTATTATTAGCTAGCTATTGCAGACCGCATGTTCTGGGACCCGTAATCAGTAAAAATTATTACTTCGAACTCTTTCGGAGTATATCAACTTATTCGAGATATCAATAAAAAAAATTTCTAATTACGTAAATAAATGCAGCTGTAAAATCAATTTGACAAATTATAACTTTGATAGTAATATTGCAAAAGTTAATAGCCACGTGTACAAACTTAATATAATTACGTAGCCGAATAACTAACAATATATTTCTGTCAATGACAAACGTTAAGTTCAATAATGTGTGTACTATTGAATACAATGTACTTATAGTCTTTTACCAATCTTTTATGCAAAAAAATGCTTATTTGAATATTATAAATGTAAATCTATCTTCGTTTGTGAACTCACCACGCGGAGATTGTCGGAAAAAAAAAAGATCGGAACAAAATCGTTTAGGAATATAGCAATTTGCTCGTGTAGATCTACCATAATCAGTAAATCTACTTACTACGAGAATTGAACTTATCAAATTCAAAACGCAATTATTTTCAACACTTGCGGATTAGTTTTTGAGCTGTCTCTTTTTCTTTATTGTAGGAATTGCTTATTCCTTAATGTTATCATTTTTGCATGGAAGTCCCTGATTCTATGCACTCACATTTCATAATGTACCTTTGACAAGTTAATATGTTCTCTCATTCATCAAACATTGAAAAAGTATACATTAATAAAATATCGATGAATATGGTCACAGACATAGAGGATCGGAGAATTCTAAATGACAGAATTGCAAAAATGACCACGTTCATCTAATAAACAAGCGACTCCTACAATAAAAAAAAAACCAGTTCCAAAGCTAATCCGCAAATACATCATAAAATAAAATTAAAGAATATATACATTAATCATCTTATAATAAGGTTGAAGAACATTCATATATATCATCGTAAAAAACATATATAGTAAATTAACGAATGTATGATGCGGAAAAGTCCTTAGATACTTGCCAGTGAGGCCAATAAAATAATTAATTTTAAATATTATAGCGTTAAATTTATTTATTTATAAAATAACATAGATAATATAGACTCTCTTTAATCGAGACTGAGGATGACCCAGTCGCAGAAATCGAAACGTTTGTTACAAATATATACATGTAAATTAACGACATAATATAATGACTACAAATTAATCACACAAAGATCTAGCGTTGACTTTCAAGCTTCTTATTTTAACAATTTGATTTAATTACAAAATTATTATTAATTATTATATGATTTTATAATGCAAAAATGTAAAGTCTTATTCTAAGTAATAAAATGTGCAATTAATAAAATAGATAACAGAAACACCGAACATAATGGAAATTTTCTTGATTCATTGCGTAATACCGAAGCAAATAATGCAACCTTAACGAATTGGACTGGTACTCAAATAGAATATTTTGAGGAAGTTGATTATAGCTGTGAGTAAAAATGTTAATACAATCTACATTAATATATATTATACGTTATTTATTTTTATGTTACGTCCTAATGACTACATGATTTTTTTCTTTCATGAAGAAAACTTGTTTTTTCTTTCTTTGAATGAAAATAACTTGTGATTATCCAGGATAGAGTTAAGATGGTCATATTGACTTTCGGATGGATTGATTTATTATTATAAATAACTAAGCTAAATTATTATAAAAAACTAAATTAATTATATTAAGAATCATTATTTTAGACCGCGCATATGTGAGAAACACAATCAATACTAGAAATTTAAAATGACTATTCGAAGCTAGATCTTCATTGCTTTAAATAATTCAATTTTGAATTACTAATATACACTATATATGTACTTGCATATTTTGAATTGCGCGCCGAATTGTTTTTCCGGACTTATAAACGCAATTAAAATTACTTTAATAATCGCGAAATAAACTGACAAGCAATTTTAATTTGATGCTACCAACAAGCATTATATTATAAAAATGTTAATATGTTGAAACTGTTAATAAATTTATTGCGAAAAATATTATCTCGGCAGACTTGAACCTGGATTTCTTGTATATTCATGCAAGTGTCCTAAGCCATTAGACCACCGAAGCCTAAAGATTCTTAATATTGTTTATATTACGTCGCCTGAAAGAAAAATGTTGTTTCCCGATTGTAGCGAAGAATATGACTGAGACCTCGGTGATCTAATGGCTAGGACGCTCGTACGGAATACAAGAGATCCAGATTCAAGTCTCGGCCAAGATAATATTTTTCGAAATAAATTTATTAACAATTTCAATATATTAACATCTTTATAATATGATGCTTGATGATAGCACTAAATTATTAAAATTGCTTGTCAATTTATTTCGCGATTACTAGAGTAGTCTTCATTGCGTTTATAAGTCCGAAATAACAATTCGATGCGCAATTTGAAAAGATTACAATACGGTACATATGCAAGTACATATATAATGTATATTAGTAATTCAAAATTAAATTATTTAAAGTAATGAAGATCCGGCTTCGACCGTAATAGGCATTTTAAATTTCTAAATTAATTATTATTGTTACGTCCAGTAGACTCTACGATTTCTTCGTCTCGCGAACATTCGATCAATAAAATAAGACATGAACAAATACAACCAATAATACGAACCCGAAAAAAGTTTCCAACCGAAAAACGATGTTTATTTAGAATCAGGTAATCTGCGTAATAAATTTATATAATATTAACGCATTGAAAATCAAGCATTAAATCTCCTTTCATGGAAAAGGAAATCATCAAATAATCATTATTAAATCATGCCATTAATATCTAAGCCGGGCCGCGAATCGATTCTCACGATAATAAGAATAATGGCGTGGATACACAATACTTGAGAAAGCTAAATGTTTAATCATTTCACACTGACATCACGTCAGTGATAATGATTCCACACATAGACTTAAGACAGGATTATAAATTTAACAATAACACTTTCCAATATTGAGAAAATCAATAAAATTGAGAGTCACGCTTCTTGCTTCTCAAGAGACACAATTAACTAAATCCCGGAATATTTGCACACTGCTCAATGCGAGAGTAGTTTGATAAACATAGACGATTTTTTTCCACTTGTAACTAAGACTTAAACAAACGTTGATAAGAAAAATCGATAATTTAAAAACCGTTCTCCTCCTGTAACGAAACTTACCAATGAGCGACCGTGAATTTGAAACCTTTTAGGAAGATGTATTACTACCAATAAGAATAGAAACAAATCAAAACGCAACGCGGGCGGAGCTAATTTAGGACAACTGATTAAAACTGTTATCAAGAAAAAAAAATCTCACCAATTCGATTCCTCGATTTCCTAACTAGACATATCCATCCAAGGAATCATCTCCGAAAATAATTCTATATAAAACCGTCATCTAGTGAGCAGAGAATAATTAGTTTTTGTGGGTAGCATTATTAGAATCGATAGCAATAACAGTATCCATAGCACCATTAACAATTGAGTTAAGTTCACGATTCTCTTTTATGCCTCTTTTGAGGCGAACTGCAGGACCTGAGAATGGCGCAACATTTAATCCAAGCGAAGGCTTCATCGGGAAAAGTTAATCATTTCTGCTCTCGTTTTTCTTTCTTTTTTTTTCCTTTCTTTATGTATCGACTTATTATTATATCTTAAGCAATTCTCCTTCTAGCCTCTGTATTATTCCTTTTAATTTTTCCCTGCTGTCGAACTTCTATCAAGTGCAACAGCTTACTTATCATCCTTATACTTTCACATTCATCGAATTATTCAATGGATTTTGTATCCTCTATTTAGAAACTCACCTAATCCGCGAACTTCCCCACTCTTTTATTACTTGCTCATTTCCATTTAACGTAGAGTCTGGCATAAAACAATTTCTTAGATTAAAAATCGTAGTGAGTGACTAGTCACCTTTCTTACGCGGCTAAATAAACCTACGAGGTCAATATCTCAGGGAGGCCCGTCGGCTTCTTGATGAAACATGTCTAGTCAGCCTGAATAATAATTTAAATAATAACAACAATAATAACAATAATATTAATAATGACAATAACATTCCTAATAATTTAATTAATAATAATAATAATCCCGTCGCAAGTCCTTCCTGTAGCTCTCCTGCTCCTTCAAATCATCACCCTTGTTCATCACCGGTTCCTTCCCCTCAACCTGTTTCTTCACTCCCCCGGTGGTGACACTACTGCCTTCACCTCTTCATCGGTCTCCTTTTCCTGATGCGGAATTGATCTCGTCTCTGTTAATTCAATGAATTTTTCCAAATACTTTTCCTTTTTCCTTCTTTTTCCATGATTCAACTTCGAGCGTGTAATTCATAGCCGAAATTCTCCCTCTTCGTCCTTTTTACTCATCACGGCTATGTCTAATCCTTAAATTCCCTTTTTTTCCAATTCCAAGTTTCCACCGATCCATTTCTCCCCTTCACTGTAAGTCTCGAAAATGCAGATCTTGACCATCCTGAATGCCATAACTAGACAATCAGAGACCATCATTCCTGTTTTCTTTCCCCACTCCTTTCATCCTTTCTTAGCCTTCTTTTTAATTCCCTCCCTCCTTTTTTTGTGACCATGAAATTCAACAGATACAATTTAATTCCGATTTCCATCCGCCTTGCACTTTTCTTCCTTCGCACGCACACACACGCACGCACGCACGCACGCACGCACGCACGCATGCACGCACGCACAGCCTCACGCCTAATTTCACCTTTTTTCTCTTTAACATTTTAGGTCCGCATTAATGTTTCGCGCACACTCACTCACACACATACATCGCACGTTTACACCACTCACTTCGTTAGTTACTAAGTACCTTCCATTATATCTGTTAATAACGAATAATGCGGATAACTTTTAATTTTAAGATGTATTCTAAAGTGTAAATCTAAAATTAATTTATTATTTAATATGTTAATTAGATCTCCAATTAACAAATACGTATATATATATATATATATATATATATATATATATATATATATATATTTATCTATAATATTTTTCTCATAATTTTTTTTTT
>Ga0157364_1002330_pt1 | contig 17539 bp, 14 predicted proteins | sample AttsexASBM2_FD_111476 | JGI IMG/M metagenome (GOLD analysis project Ga0157364, IMG submission 111476) | Fungus gardens microbial communities from leaf cutter ant in Ribeirão Preto, State of São Paulo, Brazil - Atta sexdens ASBM2 | ecosystem: Host-associated > Fungi > Mycelium > Unclassified ... | reverse complement strand
TACATCCACTGGAAATTCCCCAAGAACTATAGCAAGAGATCAGCATAGATATCATTGGACCCCTACCCAGATCAAATGGATTGAATGCTATAGTGGTCATCATAGACCGATTCACAAAAATAATTTGGCTAAAGGCAACAATGACAAATATCTCATCAGAAGGAATCGCAAAAATCTATAGGAACAACATATGGAAATTACATGGAGTACTTAGGAAGATTTTCAGTGATCAAGGACCACAATTTGCATCAAAGTTTATGAAAGATTTCACAAAAGTGCTAGAGACAAAGAGACAACTATTGATGGCCTACTATTCTCAAACATATGGTCAAATGGAAAGAATAAACCAAGAGATAGGAACATTCTTACGACATTACATGAACTACCAACAAGACAACTGGATGGATTGGCTAGCTGCAGTAGAGTTTCAATACAACAACAAGAAACATGCAGCTACAGAAAGAACACCCTTTGAGCTAAACTTCAGAAGACATCCTTGGAAAGGGGACCTCATGGTTCAAATGGAGATTCCACAAGTGGAAGAATTCCTGATCAGAATACAGAAAAGTTGGGAACAGGTGACAAAGGCAATGGAGGAAGTGTAGAAAAGTATGAAGAGGCAATTCAATAAGAAAAGAAGAAACTCTCAAGAACTAAAGGTTAGCGACAATGTGTGGTTGGAAAACAAGAATATCCAATCAAATCAACCCTCAAAGAAGTTGGACAATAAAAGATACAGATTTTTTAAAATCTTAAAAAACATTGGTTCAGGAGTATTTCAACTGGAACTTTCAGAAGGATGGGCAATTCATAATGTTTTCAATAAGAACCTTCTAACATGATGTGTAAAGCCAAAGTTCAAAGAACAACACAAGGATCCAACATCTCCACCAATAATTATTAATCAAGAAAAAGAATATGAGGTGAAAGAAGTCAGGAAGCATAGGAAATGTAGAAGAGGGACACAATACCTGGTACATTGGAAGGGCTATGGAAATGAATATAACCAATGAATAGCAGAAACAGGGTTGCCATATGCAAAAAAAGTGATAGAAGACTATTTGGCAAGGTGTTCAAGTTAAAATCTATAAAGAGGGGAGGTAAAATCCCATTTTGACAGCTTAAAGAAATCACTCAAACTCTTAAAGCACTCATACAAGCAAATGTCTTCTCAAATCTCTAACAACAACAACTATGCTATGGCATCTGCTTTCCCAAACCCATATATCTCCAGGAAATTAAACAACATGGACTAGGCTCAAGTTATGAAGAAGAAAAGAGAAGACTGGATGAGGCTATACCACAAGATATTGAAGGGGATAGAAATGATGATTGATGTGCAGAGAATGGTGAAAGAAATCAAGAGGATGGCAGAGGAAGCTAATATGATGATAACAGAGATAGAAGAATCGGTTCTAATGGCAAGCATCAATAACAGAACAATAAATGCTATGAATATTGTGCAAATATTAGAAGACCTTCAATATCTGGTTCAAAGCAATATGGACAAATGAGTGTTTTAGATCTAGAGAATATTAGCCAATAAATTTGATTATTACAAGAAAAGAGGCAACAGATACATGAATGATAATATTTGGGAGATTTAAGAGTTATATATGGATAAAGAAATGAAGAAAGAAGAAGGAAAGGTTGAAGACAAAGAAGTAATACTGGTCAGACCATATGAGGTTTCCACAACAACATCCTCATCATTGCAGACAAGTTTTATAATGAATGAAGTCAAAAACCTCCTCAAGTATATGAAGTTTGTGTGAATTCCAACACAAACAAGACTATTCAAACTACCACCACACTATCAGTCTCTCAAGTCCAGAGGCAAACAAGACCTTGCATTTTGGAAAGAAGTTGCAATGGTGCTAATAGACTAGAAGCATAATACAGAAATAGCAAGAAATAGGTATCAAATCTCCATGTTTCAAGAAGATCCACTGTATGAACTATACTTTATAGCAATCAATAACAGTGAGCAAATCATCATTGGCCCTAGCAAGAAAATAGTGGCTACACATGTAGTAGGAGAATCAGAGGTCTTGATCTAATTCATGAGGACATAAATACTGAAATGGGGTATTGTTACAATTGATACCTCAAGGATACATCATGGAGAAGAGCAAAGGGTATGACAACACAATTGGCTGCACCATAGTGGTCTCAGTCAGCACCTCATATAGTAGGTGTTACAATCTTGCTTTATTCTTATGGTCTCCTCATTTTATCTGACTCATATGCTTTATGTATAGCATATTGTTTCCTCACTATATATCAGTATATATAGTGTAGATACTTTCCTATATCCTTACGCTCTTAACTTCTCTCAAGTCTTTGCCTAAGTACAACCTAAGCTCTAGCTTAAGGCTGTAATAGGTAGTTAGTAGATGATGTCAGGTGGAACAAATAGAAAGCCTACTAATATTTATCAAGATTTTGTTAACTTTAGAATATAAGACTGAAAGTAAATATAGCTCCTTTTTGAAACTAGCTTCCTTTTTCAACCTGTCAATACTACTACCTTCTTCTTCTCTATCACTACCAAGTATACTACTACTATCTTACACCATGAGTTAACAAGCATCTATTGACTAAACAGAGTCATTATGGCTTCTTATTATGACTTAAGACTTATAAAGTAAAGTCAAAAGAAGAACTTTGTATTAGAATTAATATAAGAGAACTTGATGGAGTTCCAAGTACAAAATATCTATCTTATATACAATTGGCTAATAATCTATGTTATACTAAACTTAGCCTATTCTAAAAGATATGTAGTATAATATCATTAATCTGGAACTTTCTATGTTCTTCTATATAACATGTGATGAATTTGTGATAGTTACATATAATATCATACTAATTTCTAATCTTATGTTCAAAATTACAAAATAAGATAAAAATAAAAATAAATAAAATTTACCGTCTTCAACTCTGATACTTCTAGCTATATAACAAATGGAGCAGATGGTAATACTGAGGAAGCAGTTAGCAATATTCACAGCTAAAGGAGTAGTAGCTTCTAAACTAAGATCTATAAAAGTAGGAAAAGTAGCAAGACTACTTTTATTTAGTGGCAAAGCAGAATAAGTAATAGAGTTTTGTGATAGTCTATAAGTTATACATTAGCAGATATATTGAAAGAGAGCTTGTTGGAAGAAATAAAAGTAAAAGAGATTGAGTTTGAATCAGCTAGACATTTCTTGGCAGAATTAAAGAAGAAATTTGGAGAAGGAAATAACAAGTCAGTAAAAGAGGTCTATTCTAATGTGTTAGAATTCCGATTACATAAGCAAAATAATAATACTTAAGTAATCAGGAACAGCTTAGAATAGAAAAACTGAAATAGAGGAGAGATAGAGTACTTAGCAGGTACTTCTGGAGTATGGGAAAGCAGATATGCAGATATGTAGATGATACTAAAAGACTTTGGAAGACCACAGAATGTTGTGGAAGAGCAAGAGAGTGCATAAAAGTAAGTTTAATGATATATACAAATAGTTAGAAGTATTGGTATGCAGCTTGAAGAGATTTGGAATATGGGAAATTGGATAAGCATATGAGTATAGATATAAGAAAGGATCATAGAGCACAGATCAGCCAAAAAATTCAAAAGAGAAAAGTCTTGGAAGAGCTAGTCCTCTTACAAATAGATTATAAAAATAATTACTCTTTATCTTTGATATTGGATATTGTAGAAAACATATGTACTAAGAAAGTATTTATAAAGCTAAATCTATGATATGGTTATAATAATGTATAGATAAAGAGAGTGGATAAGTGGAAGATTGCATTCATAATACTAGAAAGATTATTTGAACCAATGGTAATGTTCTTTAGGTTAAAAAACTTACTAGCCACTTTTCAAGTTATGATGAATAAAATTCTGAGGGATCTGATCAACACTAAAAAAGTGGCTAGCTTTATTAATGACATAATAGTAAGAACAAAGAAAGAGGAGAAGCATGATGAAGTAGTAGAAGAAGTGATGAAGAGGTTGGAGGAAAACAGCTTATATATGAAACTAAAGAAGTATAAATAGAAGGTCAAGGAAGTAGAATTTATAGGAGTAGTAATTGGGCAAAATAAGATCAAAATAGATGAAGAAAAAAAAAGCAGTTATAAAATAGCCAGCCTAGATAGAAGGTAAAGACTAATAGCCTATCTCTACAAGTTATTGAATAAGATAGAATGCAACTATGAAATATATGATAAAGAGATGTTAGCTATAATAAGAGGCTTGGAAAATTGGAAACATCTATTGGAGGGCATAAAATTCCAGTTTGAGGTTTCTATTGACCATAAAAACTTAGAATACTTTATGAAGATACAAATTTAAATCAACAACAAGTAAGATAGGCATTTTACCTATCTAAGTTTGACTTTACCTTAAAGCATATATTAGAGATAAAAATAAGAAAGACAGATAGGCTTAGTAGAAGACCAAACTGGAAAGTAGGAATAGAAAATGATAACAAAAATAAGAAACTAATAAAGAAAGAATAAATATGTAGTTTAGTAAAAGTAGTAGTAGAAATACTAAAAGTAGAGATATTTGAAAAGATAAAAACAAAGAAAAATATAAAGAAGTAGTTGAAGTAGTTAAGAAGATGAAGAAATTAGGTATTAAGATGTTAAGAAGAGAGTGGAAAATAGATGGTGAAACAGTCTTGAGGAAAAGAAAATTTTATGTTCTTAAGGATGAGACTTTAAGTTTAGAAGTTATATAGTTACATTATGATATACCAGTGACTATGCATAGAGGAAAGTGAAAGATAACAGAATTAGTAACCAGAAACTATTGGTAGCTAGGAGTAATAAGTAATGTGAGGAGATATATAGTTATAAATTATGCCAAAAGCAGGAAAACTGATGATAAACAAGGTTCTAGAGAAGCTATAGACACATTCAACAGTTGACTTCATTATTAAGTTGCCACTAGTAGTAAGAAAAAATGTAATTCTTATAGTATGTGATATATTGTCAAAGATAACATACTTTGTAGTAACAACAGAGAAAACTAGACTTTTCAAAAACAATGTGTAGAAACTACATAGACTACCAGAAGGTATGCTATCTGATAGAGGCCCCTAGTTTATAGTAAATTTGACCAGGGAGTTGAACCAAATACTAGACATTCAAACAAAATTAATAACAGTATTTCATTTTCAGACAGATAGGCAAATAGAGTGTATAAACTAGGAGTTGGAACAGTATTTCTGGCCTTTGTGAATTATGAGCAAAGAAACTGGCCTGAATGGCTTGTTATAGTAGAGTTTATAGCCAACAGTGAAGTCCATACAACAACTAAAATCTCACAATTTATGATAAAATATAAGAGAGAACTATGGATAGGAGCAGGTATTAGGAAAAAGAGAAAGATAGAGATAACAATAAATTTTGTGTTACAAACTTCATTCAACTTGTATCTTTACAACTAGTGGACTGATTTTCACAAATGAAGTTGCACTAGAAGATCCCAAATGAGAGCTATTCACATATATATAGAATATAAAAAAGTGACAACAAATTACTGAGATATTAGACCATCAGTAACTACAAGTTTTATTGGCTATTATATATTATATGGAGATCAGTATTCATAGAGATACAAGCATATCAATATAGTGACATAATTAGTTATCTTCTAAAATAAGCCTGGTATCTGCTATAACAGATGATAGCTTCACAAAGTACAAGTTTTGATCATGTGATGGAAACAGCTTGCATATGGACCATCAATATTTTGTATAAATATTTCTATATCTAAAAATTAGACCTTAGACTTAATAGTCTCAATTTTCATCTTTTCATTATTAAACTTCTAAATTACTTCTAAACATCTGAGAGTACATCTAAGGTTCAAATATCACAAACATATGAGTAGTTCATTTTGTAATAGTTTGTAAAGAGAATGAGAAAGATATAAGAGAAAGCAGAAGCAGAATTGAAGAGAGCTCAGAGAAAAATAAAACAGCAAGCAAAAAAGGAGCAGAAGAAAGCAATAGTATGGAAGTGAGACAATAAAGTGATGATGAGCATAAAAGACTTAGTATTTAAAGAGAAACAAGTAAGAAAGCTAACAGAAAGATATATTGGCTCTTACATAATAAAAGAAGTAATGTCAGCCAATGTAGTAATATTAAGACTGCTGATATGAAGAAAATTGGCTATAGAGCAAAGAGTGAAAAAACTAAAACTAATAGAGATGAATGGAGAAAAAGAGTAGAAAGTAGAAAATTCTTAATAAAAGAATGATGTGAGGATATGTGAAGTATTTGGTTACATGGAAGGACTTTACAGTAGAACATAATATCTAGGAGAAGGAGATAAACTTAGAGAATATAAAATAAGCAGTAGTAGAATTTAAAGGAAGGCTAAGTGTAGAAGTTAGAAGATAAGACAAGATAGATGGAGTGAAAGATAAATATTTTAGAAGAGGAGAACTGCCAGAAAAGTATATAGCAAAAGTATTGTATAAATAGGATAATGGAAAATTTGGAGTGAAGTATTTAAGGAAGTTGGAGAGGAATTGGTAGAGACAGAAGTCTATTTCTCTAGAGAAGAAATCTTGAAGAGAAAATGATGTCACAAATCTCCTAAGTAAACTTAGTTTTTTTTTATCTTATAATTCCTCTTTTCTTTTATAGTTTAGTTTTTTTATTTCCTTCTTTGGACTTAGCTAAGGGATATTATATGTGACAGTTGCAAATGTCACATGAGTATCATATATATCATAATCACAGTTATACAATTATATAGCTTGGTAAAACATTATAGAATTACTAGAAAAACTTAGTTATATGTATGTATAGAGTGATACAAGAGAACTTAATATGGTTCTTACTACAGAGTAGTGTTATAACCTTTGTACTTGGCTTAGATTGCAACTTAGGCAAAGACTTGAGTAAGAGTGAGAGATAAAATCAATTGGTAAAGTATAAGTCTACAGCTATATATACCTATGACCATAAGTAATACATATGTTAGTACATGAGGAAATGGCAAGGAAAATATAATGAGGCTTTAACTACTATATCAGACACTAACTGATCATACATGTAGATAGTGTATAGTATAATTAATCATTAAGTTATATAGAAGAAACTACAATACCTGTTGTCCATGAGCAAACCACCTGTGAAACATGAAACATCAATTATAACAAGTAGTCTACTTTATATATTTCTAAAAGTTGGTCTGTATATCTCTAACCTACTTTAAAGCTATAACTAAATTCTTCTAGTAGTTTTTATGATGTTTTACTAAGTCACATGACTGCGTGACAATGATAGTGACATTTGTGACCATCATATATGTGATATGATGTTATGCTCTTAGCTAAGTCTTAAGAAAGAAATAAGAAAACTAAATTATAAAAGAAAAGAGAAATCCTAAAAGACTAGAAAAATAGAAAACAACAAAGTGCATTTAGAAGATTTCTACTACCAACTTCTAGAGATATAAAGTAGACTACTCTATAGTAGGAACTCTATTGAGTAATATAAGAGAACTCAATATATCAATATACTTTTGTCTTAATACTTAGGTCTAAGTTATAATATCTACTATTTATCTTTGCACTTCATCAATAGAGTTTTATCTATTGTATAATATGACATATTCACTTTCATTTTCTTTGTCTAAGTATAGTACTACTAACACTGATTCTTTTATAAATCTCCTTTGAACATCTTTTTCTATATTTTTGTTTAATCACACTTTTACTCCTTTTTTACTAAGCTATGTAAAGATCTAGCTATAAATATGAAATATTTAATAAACTACTTATAATACTTAGCAAGCTCCAAAAACTTTTGTACATTCTTAACTCTCTTAGAAGTTAGCCAATCTAATATTATCTTTACTTTCTCTTCTATCTTAATTTTGTCTAGCCCAATTACCACTCCTAAAAACCCTACTCCTGTTATGATTGATACCTCAAGGATGCATCATGGAGACAAATTCAGGGTATGATGATACAATTGGCGGCACCAAAGTAGTCTCAGTCAGCACCTCATGTAGTAGGTGCTCCAGCCTTGCTTCATTCTCAATTTCTCCTTATATATATGACTCATTGAACTTCATGGACTATGTACTATTTCCTTCTAGACTACTAGTATATATAGTATAGATACTTTCCTGTATTCTTATGCTTTACTACTTATAACATATCTTATCTTCTTCTCAAGTCTTTGCCTTAGTGCAACCTGAGCTCTAGCTTAAGGTTGTAACAACTCCCTAACATTTCACTTCCATTTTTTAGTTTTACATATAAATCATTTTCTACCAATATTTTCACTATATTCTCTACCACTTTATTATATTCTTTCTCTTTTGTTTTTACTATCATACTATCAATAAAAATTGCCACTTCACTAGTGTTGATCAAGTTTTACAAAATTTTGTTCATCATATTCTTGTTACTAACTACTATTTTAGAAGAAATGTAAATGATTTTGGTTTAAAGAGACTATTCTACTCTAGATAATGTTTTAAGAGCAACTGCTGTTTACTTGCATAGACAGATCACAAGTGAATCTGTAGCCCAGAGTTGATTCTTGAAAAAAGATAACAAACATGTTCACAAAATATTTATACCTACAATATACTAGTAAGCTTTGATATACTATATATAGCCAGACTTCCTCTGTCTAACTAGTATACCTCTTATAATTAGAGCCCAGTAATTTTTCTTGACTAAATGTAGTATTATCTTTGGTCAAGAATGATAAGAGAGTAAAAAAAAAGAAGAGAGAATCTTATATTGGATAGTTTCAAGAAAGAAATTGAGTTCTAATATTATGGCTTAAGCTAAAGAGTTAGATAAAAGAGGAATCTTGTGTAGAGTTTCTAGTACAAAGTATCTACCTTATATATGCTAGAATAATAGTCCATACTTGGCTATATCTAACCAATCCTATATTATAACTTAAGTCCAAGAGTCAGAATAAAAGAGAAATCCTATATTGGTTAACACAAGAGAACTTGATAGAGTTTATAATACAAATGATTGATATCTTTAGAGTATGGTCTGTACATGTTTACATCTAGCCTACTCTAAATATTATGAGTTATGTATATGAGAGTTATTATATCATATAATATATAACAATTATAGGCCAACTATTGAGACTTTGAAGATATCTACTTTCTAATTCCAAATAGAACTTGAAGTATTTCTAGATATACTTCTGTATTTGTACTTGCTTATATATAGATCAACCTTTTTGTTTTATATTCTAGTAACTCATAACTTAGACTTTTGGTTACTCTATATTTTAGAAACTGTCTTTATAATGTCTTCTTAGTTATTTTACTATTTTCCTATAAACTACTTGACTTACTTTTCCAACCTAACTAATTGACTTCTTTTCTAAACTTAAACTCAAGTAATTACTTTATTTCAGTTATCCATCCAAAATTATAATTATATGACAGAAAGTAGTATAATATATAAGTTGAGACCAAGATTGTCATCTAAGATTAAGTTATAGATTTGTAAATAGGTTTCTAAGCTTGATTTATAACCTGGGTACTTCAACTACTCTTACAGATAGTCATATCATTCCCAGATAAGTTCTTATAACTGCTATATGCCAAGTACAACCCTAACAATAGCCTGTCTTCTATAATAGTGCTATTTCTTCCATACATTCATTTATAACCTGTCCTTTGCAGTAGTGTTATTTCATAACTTATTCTCTATGGCAATGTTATTCTCTGTTAAAACTCTATAAGTACTTAGTCTTTGATAGTGAAGTTCTTTATTCCAAACCCTTTTCAATATTTTACCACTAAAATCTTTGCTTAGAGCTATAATATAAGATACCTGAGTTCTTCTCTAAAATCATACTTTTATTTAAGAACTGGTAAATACATTATATTCTTCAGTCTGATAATTAAATATCAAATATTATTGAACACTAAATTCCAGTATTTTACAACAACACACTTTATTATCAAAACTTATCTCTCTTGGACTTTTGCTTCTCAAGTATAAACTATATCTGACAATAATATTACTCTTGTAGATTTTTTAATACTCTTTTTTTGTATTACATAATGTTGTGACTGTGACTGTGACATACATAACCAACTTGTGACCACTATCATATCTTGTTATATCATTGTGATAGCTATAACAGTCAAATATAATATTATATTAAATCTCAATCTATTACAACTGAAAACTTAAAGTTAAGTCAAAAACAAACCTTGTATTGGATTAACACAAGAGAACTCAATGAAGTTCATAGTACAAAGTATTTACCTTATATATGCTAGGCTAGTAATCTATGTTATACAAAATCTAATCTACTCTAAAGATCTATAAGATCAACATGTAGTAAATATACTATATAATATTATTGTTCTGAATCCTTCAATTCTTCTATGTGACCCATGATTGTGTGACTATGACTGTGATATGTGTGACTGATATAATAGTTAAGTATAACATCATATTATAACTTTATTTTTTATTTTTTAAAAACCAACAATTTATTACACAGAGCTTAAGAATAGACCATGGTAGCTACTTTGTAACTACATACATTAAGATGCATCCAACATGAAGTATGAAAGAAAAAGAAAAAGAAAAAAAAGGGAGAAAATGAGTGAGGCTAACTACAAGAAAGCAGTATGCAACTTGGCTAAGTAATGCTTTCTTCTTTGGAGAAAGCATTATTGTTAAACTCTAAAAAGAGAGTAAAATAGGCTATTGTATCTCTTTTTGGATTCCAATAGTTGTTGTATCTTCTACATTTATGAAGAATATGTTATCTTGTTTTGATAGGAATTCAACTAATGTTGGGAAGATATATAGCTTGATTGATACCATATCTTATTGCAAAAAGCTCTACTTCAGTGGTCATAATGTTTATAGCATAATGGATTATCTTGATAACTAGATTATTGTGGATATAGATGTGAGCTATCAAAGTAGCAACTTGATTCTTTATACTGGTATCAGATACAATGATTGCAGATTACAAATCTGCCAATACTTGGAGGATGATATTATTAAGATTATGTAAATAAGTTTTCAAACTCTCTTCACTTCTTCTGATCTATAACTCTAATTCTAAGTTCAAAATAAGAAAATAAATAAAAATAAAAATAAAATAAAATAAAAAGAAAAACAAAGTTCACTATCTTCAACTCTGATACAACTCTAAGTCTCTAATAAGAAAAATAAAATAAAATAAAATAAAAAAAAGAAAAAACAAAGTTTACTATTTTTAACTCTAATATAGAAAGTTTGTACTATAAGTTTATTATAACTTGTCTATACAAAGTTATGATATTATTTAGTAAGGAAGTTGTAAGAAGTTTTACTATCTTACCAAAATTTGAGCTTGTAACATTATCAAGGTCTATTGTCAACCTCTTGGACTTCTCTATCAATCTTGTAGATCTTTTTTACCTCAAGTTTTCAACCAAAACCCTGCTATAATACTGCTAGACCTTACTCTTTCTTTCTTTCCTGTTACAATACTATAGATACTGACTCACTTCTTTCTAATTGTTAATCCACTTTCTCTAGTTACTAACCAATGAACTCCTATTGTTCAGTAATATTTAAAATATTCTATTAAGGTTTTTTACTACCTAATTCTATTATTTTGTAGTTAAATTACTAAATATTCTTCCTGATATTCTACTTGATGAAAATAGACTTTTGGATACTTAGAGTAGTATTTCTAGAGAACTCTATTCTATTCTCTTAGGATTCCCTAGAGATTGTAAACTCTACAAAATCTTATGAGCTTTATATATATGTGTCAGAGTGACTAGGCAAAGTCTACAGAGTTTAACAGAGTTTGTGATCTTCAAAAAGTTCTAAGTATATTGGTATAACTAACAAGTACAAAATGTTTATCTCCAAGAAGTTCTAAGAGAATAAAATAAAAACTTTGTATGGTAGTAACTATTCTAAATACTAATGGAGTTTATTGCAATCTAGTCAAAAAATACTGACATAAGTAAAGAATAATGGTAGCCAGATGGTTAGGAACTCTAGTAGAAATATCCAGAAATTTACTAGAAAAGAAAGGAAATGATTTCACAGCAGAGATACTAGAGAGGTTTGATAATAGAGGTTGATAATAATATACTTATAAGGTCTGTGGGGTCTAGTAGGGTTGGTAGATTAACAAGTTGACTAGAAAAAACACTATAGGATTTAGCAGAGTAGTTGAGCACTGACTAGTGAGGAACAAGAACATTATGGAGTTTGATAGGGCTAAGAGCAAGGGTTTGGAATGCTAAGGCAGAATTTCTTACAAGTTGTTCTAGTAGAAATGTCTAGTATAAAAATTTACTGCATAGAGATAATAGCTAATACTTATAGTAGTATAGTAGTACAGTAGAAGTTATCAAATATATTGAACTGCCTGAGTCAAGCTAGTTTAAAATAGAAAGGATATATAAAAAGTAGTCAGTAATTAGTGAAATTAAAAGAAAATCTCAGTTATTGACATTATGGTTACAGAAATATACAATAGACTGGATTTAGGCCTTGATATGATAGAGTTGACAAAGAAAAGTAAAGAAGAGAAGAAAGAAAGCAATGATGAAGAGAGTATAAGAAAGATAAGAAAAGAAGAAAAAGGGCAAGAGAGGAGATGAAATAAAAGAAAATGATAAAAGAGAAATGGAAGAGAGTTGAAAAAATAAAGTAAAGAGAGAAATAAAAGAATAAGTAGAGATAAGTAGATTGTATGGCTCATAATTATTGTAGAAATGGAAGAGGTATTAAAGGAAGTAGAAGAGCATAGTTTGAGAGATCAGAATATCAACTCTCAAGTAATAAATTTGAAGCATTATCAAGTAGTATAATATAGACAGAATTGCCAAACAAAGTAAAGAAAGAGAGGAAGAAAAGATTAAGAGAAGTGATATTTTAGGTAGGTTTGAAACAGGAAGGAGAGGAGAATGAAATTATGGTAGAGGTATTATTAAATAGTGGAGTAATAGGATTGGTGATGAGTATGGAACTTGTGAGGAAACATCAGTTTAAGAAGAAGTTAGAAAGACTAATATATAAGGAGGGTGGATAGTATTTTCAATCATGAGGGATCTATTGAGTATATGGTGAAGGTAGGATTATTTCACAGAGCTTTATCAGTATTGACAGGTTTTATAGAGTGATCACCCAGAGTAGACATTGTTTGAAAAGTAAGAAAGAGAGAGGAAGGTCAAGATATAACTATGAGAGAACTAAATACTTTGTTCAAACTTGAGTCTTGAATACAACTAAAGCCTACAGTGTTCCTTTCCTCTCTCTACATACAAACATTAAATACTGCTGCTAATCCTTGGTTTTATCAAGTTGTCACTGCTACTTCCATTTCAAAATTTTTTCAAATACTACTCACAAGATGATTATACTTTCTTTTCTTCAAATATAGTCCAATAAGCTTGCTACCATCTGATCAATATTCCAGATCATTCTATTTGATTGCATAACCATTTGGTATTATTATTCCTGGATTAAATTAGCAGTGTTCCACTTAATATTTCACTTGATTAGTATGGATTATTTAGATATTTAAAGTAGCTATCACCTTTAGATTATATTATTCTGTTCTCTTTAGACTTTTCTAGAGATGAGTCATATATCTAGTTACTAGGAATAATAAACTTAGAACTTCTCTGAAGATCAGACACTCTGCTAAACATTATGGACTTTACTCAGTTATCTTAATAGTAGAACAGGATCTTCTCTCCCAGACCTTGAAACATTGATTAGTCTAATAGTCCAAAATTATTCATCCTTATGTCTCAACACTAACAATATTCTTGTAAATCTTATATGCCAACTCTGAAATCTATGAACCTTAGTATTAAACCAGACCTTTGTACCTATATATATACTTTCTACTTTAATATTAAGATTTTCTTCTCCTACCAGCACTCCCACACCTAAAAATCCACTCTGCTGTTCCCAACCTAACATCTTATCCCTACCAGATTTTAGTAGTAATTGACAAGTAGATAGAGTCTTTCTTAATACTTATTTTTTTAATATTTAGCTGTCTGTTGTTAGTGTAACTAGTAGGGTTCATAGAGTTTTACAGACTTTCACAATCTCTAGGAAGTCCTCAGAAAACATTCAATTAACTAAGTACAATAACACTTATCTTCAGAAAGTTCTAATATTATAAACTTAAGACCTTATAGTAAATCAAAAGAAAGAACCTTGTATAAGAACTACACAAGAAAACTCAATGGAGTTGTAGTTACATAGTGTTTATCTTATATATACTTGGCTAATGGTCCATGCTATACTAACCTAGCCTATCCTAAAAGGATATGATGCTATTAATATGTAGGATAACATTATTACTCTAAGGCTTTTTATAATTTTCTATGTTCTATGTGATTATGTGATCATTATTTGTGACAGAATCATGTGACTTGTAACAATTTGTGACAGTTATATATGATATTACACTAAACTCTAATTCTAAGTCTAAAAAAATAAAATAAATGAAAATAAAAATAAACAGAGTTTACTATCTTCAACTCTGATACTAGTTAGTATATCTAGGGTAGCTATCTGGAATATAACCACCTAAGTAAGTTATCCTAATTTCTAGTAATCTTCAAATATCAAAAGATAGAAGTTCATGAAGTTAACATGAAGTTAATCAAGACTAGTGAGAATATCTAAGATAAAATGAACAGATGTGATTTGCACCAGAAGAGGTTAGAGAGTGCAGATAAGAGGAAGGAGGTTATCCATAGGTTGGAACAGATATAGTCAGATACAAGGATGTAACAATAGAGTAGTTAAAGTTAGATATATTTATTGTTAAGAATCTTCATATAAGATAGATATAATATTCAAAGTTTTTTATAGTTGTACTAGTATTCTTTATCAAAAAAGACAGCCAGTTGGTATAAATTTATAGGATTCTTGATATAATAATAATCAAGAATAAGTATCTACTTCTACTGATCTCTAAACTAGTTACTAAACTTCAAGAGGTTTAGCCTTACTACTTTACCAATCTTAATGTCTGTTAGGATTTCAACAATATCTATATCAACTGCAGATTTTTTAATCTTTAGTAATAATGTTCTTTGGTATGATAAATAGCTCAACTATATTCCAAACAATAATTATAGAGTGATTTGCAGAGTTATAGAAGTCTTCACTAAGTTCTTTGTCCAGAAAAACACAAATTTAATAGCCAGCAGATCAATTATCTATTAGAGTAACTAAATGAGGTCCACAGGATTATGCTATTACATACAGTTCATATCTTGCTATTTAAAATCTATAGTAAGTTCTTGGAAAACAGATAAATAAGCAAAAGTTATCTGGAATATAAAATATGAATATCAAATAATCTTTAGCTTTAGCTTATATACTATATCTCTACTAGTTATACTTGTTACAAACTCAAGTTCTTAGAGTTGGACTAGTGAATGAACCTTGTACAGAGTTTACACAAGAGAACTTGATAGAGAACTCTGTATAGGATAGTCTATCTTATATACTAAAGCCTCATAGTCTATGCTAACTACTTCTAGCCTACCCTAAACTGCCATGTGTTTGCCTTAAGGTTAACATATGTTGCACATATTGTATGACATCATCCTTCTAGAATCTTCTATGTGTCTCATGACTTGTGACCTTGTCATCTGAGGTGACTGATATATAATGATGTGATCTGGTTACTCTAACTCTAGTTCTAAGAATAGAAAGGAAGATGAATTAAAAAATGAAAAGAAAATGGAAATAATTTAAAGTTCACTGCCTTCAGTTTTAACAATACTGATTATATATTTCAGAAGTCTTACTTAGAGGTTTGTAGAAGACAAGTTTACTAGAAGATAGTGGGATAAGTTATTGCTCATATCAGAAGTTAGTGTTAGTTTTGGTTGATTTCTAGAAAGTAGAGGCTAAGTGATGTTATACTGGAAAATATTTTTTTCAAAAAAAATATACTCTTATATGTTTTTAAGTACTTATAGGCCTTCTTTAAGGCATTATAAAGAATATCTTGTACTTCTGGATAATATCTTAGGCTCTCTTAAGCTATTATTTGCTTAAAAGATGGTATAGTAGCTGTTAAACAAACTAAATCTCATATATAGAATCTTTAGGAATAAAGAATACTATAAGGCTCATAAAAAACTAGATACAAAAAAAGGGCACTTGTAAGCATGGTCAGAACACTAGTAAAAGTATAAATATGAGATATTAGAGATAAGATGGACTGGAAAGTAACATGTAAGTAGAAGTAACTGGTAGAAACTCTAAAAAAGAAAAGAAGTCAGCACTTACAAGCAGAAAAATATTATTAGATTAGTACTAGACTATGAATATAGAAAGAAGTATGTGCTGCTGAAACTCCAGATGTGTTTTTGTTGTTTGTTCATTTTTCATTTTCTGTATTTTTAGACTAATATATGAGCTATAAGTGAAAGAAAGACAAGTGTTATAATCTTAAATCCTTAGAATGGGATAAAAGAACAAACTCTTGTATTAGAGTAAACACAAGAGAACTTAATAGAGAGCTCTTTACAAAGTAGACTATCTTATATACCTATTCAGATAGTCCATGCTAACTACTGTGCATCCTACCCTAAACAACCATGTATAAGGCATGAGATTAACATGTGGTATACATGCTGTATAATATTACTTCTTCTAGAACCTTCTACTTCCTTTCTTCATGTCTCATGACCCATAACCATACTATCAAGTGTGATTGTCATAACAGAGTGACCAATTGTCACTCTAACCCTAACCCCCAAGTTTAAAAATAGAAAATGTAAAATAATTCAAAATAAAATGAAAAATGAAAAAGAAGATAAAATTGAAGTCTATCATTTTTATTTCTGACAACAAGTAAAGAACCCATATATAATAACTCCCACTTATAAGTAGTTTTATTGCTATTTCTCAAGTGTGTATTATTGGTATCAAGTCTATCACTTTTGGGCAAGTTTTGAAGAGTTCCAACAGCCTGGTAAAGGCTAGCAAAATGAATATCTATTAATATTATCAGTTGTAAGGTTTAACTTGAGGGAGTACCTTTGGAGTGCATCATCTAGGATAGATAGTATTATTGTAGGCTCTCAAGAAGCTATACAATATATTCACTAGATTTTTCAAGGAAGCTTGTTACACAGTGTAAGATTTACTATTTAGAAGTATATTAGTAAGAGAATGCAAACATTCTTTGTTCATTTCTTTTAATGTTCTTTTTAACTATACATTTTTATGTTCATGAGTGCCCTTTAATATGTTCTAATCTTTTATTATGTTGTTACACCCTAGTAAAATATCTTATTTCTGCTTGACTTCTGTCAGCAAGTTATCCTCAGTCTAGATAGTCCTTAGATATAAGAATAAAGATCTATGGAGATCTATAGAGTTGTTGGAAAGTCTAACAAGAATGTCTGAAATAGAATAAAGAGAGTTGATTTACACCAAAAGAGAATTGAAAGTGCAGATGAGTTAGTAGGTATTGTTTATAGGTTTGAACAGATATAGCTAGATCAGAAT
>Ga0157364_1002329_pt1 | contig 17539 bp, 4 predicted proteins | sample AttsexASBM2_FD_111476 | JGI IMG/M metagenome (GOLD analysis project Ga0157364, IMG submission 111476) | Fungus gardens microbial communities from leaf cutter ant in Ribeirão Preto, State of São Paulo, Brazil - Atta sexdens ASBM2 | ecosystem: Host-associated > Fungi > Mycelium > Unclassified ... | reverse complement strand
GAGAGAGAGAGAGAGAGAGAGAGAGATATCTGCCGAAAATTGCATTAACGGCCATTTATTTCTAACGAATACCCAATTACGTTGGTCGATAATGTGCAACCGCACTCGCAATTGACGTAATTTCAGTTAAGCGCCACTGCCGTTGCTGTTGCGAGAGAAAAGGGCGGTTCCAGGATCTTTAATCCCCGCGTCGGCTTTCCAATTAATCGCTCTGCCCCCTCTTTCCTCCTGGCGTTCTTTCGATATTGAAGCAAGAAAGAGAAACAAGAAGAAAAAGGCAAAAAAGAAAGAGTGGTAGAAAAAATACGATGACGGAATCTCCTGAAAGATTGCTAAGTCTGTTATTTCTGATGGGTCTCGTATGTGTCCTATCTCTATTTGTTTGTTCTGATAAATCCGAAAGAATGTCACGTAGTTGCTTGCGATAAGAAGATCGTAACCCCTTTTTATCAGCGATGAGCACAAAGGAGGATTGGCGATCTGTGTTAATGACTTTCTCGGAAATTGCCGACATTGCGCACTGAGGGAAAATTAAATGGTCACCGGGCCGAACCGATGTTTTTAGGAAAGGAACAAACAAAGCGTGTAACAGAACCCATTCTTGGATGATCGTCTTCCCAAAGGGAAACCAACTTTCGATGCTACTTCGGTGCAACAAGGTCTCGAAAGCTGCCTGGTAAGCAATGAAGTTACAAGGGATCGAAAACAAGAAAATGTTCCCTTGGAGAATTGCCTGAGAGATTGTTGGACATTGAAAAATTAATTAAGAGAAGAAGTAAAAGATTTAGATGAATGTAGAAAAATACATAGAAACATATTAAAAATTACAATTTTTTTAAATCCTCGAAATTTTTGTATAAAATAAGCAAAGGAAGAAACGATTTATGTTATATTATATCTGCGTGAATTTTAATTTTTATGATTATTTATATTAATTTCTAAAAAAAAAAGAGAAATGTACGCGAAATATAAGTCTGAACGAATTATCTGACTATTTATCTTTCAAGATTTTTTTTTGCTTGATACCGGAATTTATGAAAATCTCAGAAAGATTATGTTTGGCTGATCTTATAGTTTTAACTGTACGAAACATTCTTTCTAAAAAAAATCAAGCGTAAAAATTTCCAAGCGTTTCTAGTAGAAACTTCTGAAAGAATTCTCGCTAAAGATGCTGAAAGATATATACGTGTTAAGTTCACTGGAAGAAGTAATTCCTAAGTTCTCATAGCTTTTCGGAATGTTCGCTGCGGTCGAAAAAGCGTCGCAAATCAGTGGCAGATTCTCGGCAAGAAGAATGCGAATTAAATCTATCCGAAAGAACGTAGTGCTTGTGTCTCTTTATTTGTTAAAAAATTAAGAAACTGCTGGAAGCATATTTTTTAAAAAAGTTATTTAAAGTATTTTTGTATCTTGCGAAAGGCTATTATCGATATTTTTTTCTATAATATACATATAAAAATAGATACTATGAATAACAATAAAACTAAATTAAAGTTTCTTTTATAATTAGTATTCTATGTATATAAAACATTATATATATGTATATATATATATATTTATATATATATATATATATAAAATTCTAATCAATATTAGTAATTGATATTTACATTATTATGATTATTATATACAATTCCTCTTTTAAAAATTTAACCATAATAAAATAAAAATTATAAAATGACAAAAAAGAATCAGTGATATATGAACTTTAATCTTTAACTACTCAATTTTTTTTCATAGCTTTCCACGAGCGCGCGGCTTTAAAGGGAATTCATGGCCGGAGCTTTGAATGATAGAAAAATTAGTTTCACCCAGTGGCGAGCGTAACAGTTTGAGATTTTATTGTTCCCCAAAATCCATTTGCAATAAAGAACGTTACAAATCGACGACGGGATTTGGGACGCGGGAGAAATACGGGTAGTAACGTCGAGTGTAAGCAATTCGTAACTGTTTAACTCGTGCAGTTTGCCAAGACACAAGAAGCGCCTAACAAAAGTTCTCGGCGCTGCAAAGTTAAGAGTGAGATATATTTCAAGGAATGCCTGAATATTTATTTTTCTTAATTTTATTGCACAATCGCTATTAAAAAGGATGCATTTATTATTAGTAAAACTCCTTGAAAATAGAAGTAATAATCGAAACTTGACGGAAAAAAATTCTTATTCAGATCTTATTTGTTAACAAAGATACTAAAAAGAATAGGAATCTTTGAATAACTTAATCTTGAATAACTTAAATTCACGCAAAAAAGTATTTTTGAAGAAGATTTTTATCTACGTCTACTCAATTTCAGTCCGATATCACTTAAATTCTAACAAACATTTAATATCTTAAAGAAACGCGATGGGGAGAAGGTATTAATTAAATTTTGTTATTATCGATAGCTACTTAATTCTCTCACGTCAAACTTCGTTAAGAAATCCGCGGCCAGTCAACAGCTGAATTTTAAACAGTGAAAAAAGTCAGTCATGGCCAGACTAATACTATTCGTAACTACTTAATCTCCGTGGCAATTCACATTTTACGAGACACACGCTTTTTATCAATAAGAATGAATTGAAAAGTACAATTCCAGTTACATTTAACACAGTAATTAGTTAATTCTCACTTTCTCTCGAGGGATGGCGATGGAAAAACCGCAAAGAGCTTTCGTCTTGTTTACTCGGTCAATTTATCGCGCTTGCTGCTCGCTTCCTGAAATCGAGTGTCAGTCTCGACAGTGAGATGCGCGCGCCTTAGCACGAGACTCGGCCCTTTTTTAATAAATAAAACCCTTCGTGAGGACGGACTTCGTGAGCTCCTCTGGGATCGGTAGAGGACAACTGAGAAAAATTCAATTTGTCATCCCATCGCATCATCCTACGAAATCGAATTTTTCCTGCAGTATGCGAGAAAGGTGGCACAAAACGAATATAAGAATATGCGAATGAAGCCTGCTGCAAAATGTAAATCTTTATCGAGACATTATTTTGTCATAGAGGGTGTAGATTGATCTCTATTAAGAATAGTTGAATTTAATAAAATTTAGAAGAATTAAGCGATCCTTCCTATTTTTTAATTCTATTTTTGGAAAGCGGTGGTATTAATTGAACCATGATAATTTTTAACTAATGTTTATGCAAACACACATTCTCTCTTTCTTTTGTCATATTCTGTCATATTCTAATAGATCTTCTCATTACGAAACACCTTTGATGTCGATCTTTTGAAGGGCGATCAACGTTGAGATTGCCTGAGTTGGAAATTATACTAAACCGAGAGGAACTTCATTTCCGTGGTATAATCTCAATCAGTGGATAATATCCTATAGTCGAATTCTCTCACGAAGGAATAGATCGAGATTTCAAGACTCGAGGGATATGGTTCCGAATTTTTCAATTTGTCTGATACCTCTGTTCCGCCGGTGGCGATAATCGGCTGGCAATCGAGTTTCGGCTCGGAGATCGAGGGAGATCGTCGCGGCGAGTATCCATGATCTTGTGAGAGAAAGGGGGATAATCGCGGTGGCAAATATCGGAGAATGGTCGCGACGGCTATGTTTGCTCCACAGCTATCCTAAGTCGCAAATAACGAGGAAGGTTGGCCGAGTAGGATACAATCGAGATCCCGTATATCCTTTACGATATTTCTGTTCTATTCTTTCTTTTCTTTTTCTTTGCCTCGTTTTTTTTTCTCTTATCCTCTATCACTTCTGAATAACAGACGTGTGTCGACGGGTCTTCATTTTTATTGTTGTATCGAACGGAGATGGAGAACTATAGAAAAAAGGCTTCTTCGAAAGCGAGCATGGCAATCTGCCATCGCGATGACCGGTTCGAAGATGTAAAATTGCAATCCGCGGTCACTGCACGTTTGTTTGCCTGCGAGCAACAAGTTATACACCATAACCAACGGCGTACAAAAGAGAACGGGAAAGTGGACGGACGATTCCGCTGTCGACCGTCTATTTCGAGACGGAAGACAGCCAAGTTTCAAAAAGCGAGTTTCACAGGTGTGTTGATTAACGCTAATTATAGTTTAATTAATCCTCTTTTTTGCAGCTTGCGTCAGTTGTAATACAGAATATAATTTGATGTGTTGTCGATGAGAATATTCTCTGAAAATATTCCCTGATTGTACTAATTATCACGTCATTCATTCTCTCTGTAAAGTAGATGGAGAACGAAGTTGAGCCGAATTGCATCAATCATGTAGGTCGAGCAAATCTGGCTCAGCGATTGGCTATCTCTTTGTAGATCATAGTTCTACCTACGATATGAACAGGGAGAGAGAAAATTGACTTAACCGATGTCAGAACCCTAAGCGACGTTAGTACAGCCAACCCTCAGTCAATCACGGTTTGCGTTAATCGACGTTGGTGAAACTAGTCCGTAGGAAATTCAGTCCTGAATCTGCCAAATAACGTATCCACTGAACCCACATTCATGTTTAAAAGTTCCATTTACCTATTTGAGTAACCAAATAAGATGCAATTTTAAATCTGTAGTACTTTGCAAATTAGGTATACATACGTATCAAACATCACGACTAAACTTTTTTAATTGATCTTATAAACTTTTGAAAACAAATATAGATTTAGTGGATCGCAAACGCAAGTTTTAAATTGGAAGCACGAACGAGCAAAAGTTTGAAAGAGGAAGAATAAAACTTTGAAGTTGCCTCGGTCAGTCCTCGCGATCGCGATCAATCAACGCGCATCTTGACGCACGCTACGATCGAAGACGTGTCGCATGAGAATTCTTTCCGAGGGGGGAGGGAGAGGGAAGAGGGGAGGGGGAGAATATGGAAACGCGAGAGTCGGAAGAGAGAGGTCTTTCAATACACACGTCCTCTCGCGAAATTAACGAGAAGAAAATTACACGTAAGCATGTAAGTCCCAAATTTGTCGTGCGCGAGTAGCTGCGAGTTTGTAAGAGCGTCGCGTGGATCGCGATCCTTTTGTACGTTCGTTTGCCGTTACCGATGTGCCACCGATGATCAGCGACGGACAGTGGGCGATCCGGTGGTCCGGAGTACCGTGACAGTACTGGTACTGTAGAGTTTGTTATCGAGTAGCGCGGCGTCGCGAGCGAGAGAGAGGCAAAGCGCCGGGGTGGTGGCAGCTTTGCTTGGCTGACAAGTAGATAGGACCGGGTACCACGCAAGCGCCGATTCAACCCTCCCCGTTCATCACCCTTCCGACGATCCACCCTACCCTACCCTTCTGGATCCCTCTGTACGCTCGCACGTCGCCCAAACCCACCATCCAACCCTTCGACCCTCTTTCGTTCCCTCACCGGCTGGCTTTCTCTATACCTCTTCACCTCTCGATACCCTCGGGCGAGCCCGGCCCTTCGACTTTTCCTCGCTTTTCCATCTTCTTCTGATCGCGCGAACGTCCTCCGAGATTCGATTTGCCACCCTCGCGCACGCGAGAAATCACTGATCTTCGACCAAGCACGATGTGTCGACGACGACGACGACGACGACGACGACGACGACGACGACGACGACGACGACGACGACGACGACGACGATGACGACGACGACGACGACGACGACAACGGCGGTACGACTCGAATCAGCGATGACATTTTCGCGATGAGTATCATCGCGTCTTAAATAAATGAGCGCGCTTCCGAGAAGAGCTCTTGGTACTTGTACACGAAAGCAGCTTATAAGAGCGATCGTGAGTATTCACGATTAATTTTTGATGCAATCATCTTCATCGTTGCTTTTTTTCTCTTTTAATTGAATGGGAAAAGATTCGTGATAATATTTTTCAAGTTCTAAAGATCTATATATAAAAAGATATACGATAACTAAAAATAAATAAATATTAAATATGATTTGGTACGCGAGAATATTATATTAAATAAATTGCGTTATTGATTGAAAAATCAATATTATAGAATTTATTAATTAATGACAAACTATTTTTGGATTTTATGAATAGAATAATGAAAATAATCTAAAGAATTATGCTTTTCTTGAAATTTAGCATTGTCGTTTCAATGATTAAAAGTACTTTGTCCCTGCAATTACTCGCTTATCGTTAATCTCGAGCTAGAATTATATTTATGTTCTATTATATTTATGTTGGTCTGAATTATAACGCTTGAATAATTACAACAGTCTATCTACTGACAGCTATCCGTAGTGTAGATTCCGTCATTTTTATCTATCCTCGGCCGATAAACGATTTCCTTTAACGCACGTCAGATGAAAGTATTATGAGCGAAATTAGGGAGTATTAAAGATTTTTTTATAAGCAAAGAAAAGATAATGGATGAGTAAAGTATAACGGACGTTAACTCTCTTTTCTTCCAAGTTCTTAAATTTTCTCTTCAACAGGGAAAGCAATTTCTAACGGTGCGATAACAGGTGACCCAGACTGCCCTAAAAAAAATATACATATATAACACCGAGTAATCAGAGATTCATGCAGCAATAATTTATATTTCGAAAGTGCTCTACATCGTTAACTATGTAAATTCTTTATTTACACAGTTTTTGTATTTATATTATATTGAAACGTTATTGTTATTACAAAAGATTTTTTTTCAATCATTTTAAATACGGAAAAAAATGAATTAACGGATTTAGATTTAACATACTGAAAGTATGTTTTAGAAGTTTCAGAGTATATGTGCTTTCCATTAGAACTATAGATATTTAAGGCAGGCTCCCAAAAACAACTTCCCGTATTCATTGTCTCAAAAACCAACAGAGGCTATTTTGCTTTCCCTTCCGATCAAAAGCCCTCTTTGAACCACTAGTTCTTAGAATTCTGCGTTTTAGTACCCTTTTACTATCCTTTTGCCCTATGGACTCTCGTAGGCGATTTTACCCTTTAACTGCATATAGAAATAGAAGGTAGATAGAGATAATGGTATGTCACGTGTTTAGAAGTTTGTAACCTTTTATTTTGATATTTTAGATGTTTTTACGCATTTTATTCGATAAAAATTCGATACAAATAATAGAATTGAATGTATATGCGAGAGATTTACATAATTTCCTTTATCCTAATCAGAACATGTTCTTGTTTATCACGAAATTATGTCGCAACCTTTAGCTTGCGAGTCAATACGTTGTCACTATGCTATTCATATATACAAGAATAGATTTATATCAGAAAAACGGAGAAGAAGAGAAGGAGAGGAAACAAAAAGTGACGGTGGAAAATGTCTGCCATTATGGTCTTATTATTTTTTTATGACGAAATTGCTTTTCCTGTCCATTATAAATTAAATAACGGGGCTTAATTCTAAATCTTCTTACATCAAGAAAAAATTTTTTGATATTTCGACTATAAATACATGTTGCCACAATTACGATTATACATATATTAGTGATAATAACTATATATATAGTTTTATTAACAAATCCGGTCTATAATTGACAACAAAAATGACTATAATAATTATTAATATTATTACCATAAAAATGTTACTATAATTTAACTATAGTTAGTCATTTTTGGTTGTCAACTATCAGTATTTGTTGATGAAATATATATAGTTACTAACATAATATAATCATAATTATGATAACATATAATTATATAGTCACAAATACTAACAATTTTTTCTCAAATACAGGTTAGTATAAGAGCAGACCGGGCAATTGGAAAGGAATAATTCACTCACTACACGATCTCGACATGGAAGGAAGTTTTTTTTATCGACGCACTGATTGCGGGCATAAACGGCGTATTTTCAAGTGCGCTCCATTCGCTTCCCGATGAAAAGCGAGCGTGAGATGTCGAGAGGGTAATGCCATCGAGTTCGACCATTTCGATTTGATACGCGGGATAACAGCGTATTATCGATATTCCACTTACACGTTCGAAATTCGCCCTGTTTAAACGCGGCTGGGCATTGGTCCTTGCCGGCGGCGACGGTGTTAGGATGCCGATAGGCACCCTTCGCCGGCTACGCCGCTATCGGTCGACTAGATATCGATAGGGCTGGAGAGTGAACATGGGAAAAGAGTAGAAAATATTTAACGGGAGCGGTAGTGGGTCTCACCATTTCACACCTCCTCTTTCCATCCCGTTGAACCGACCATCCGCGTTAACCGACCAACCATCCTCGGTGCATTGTCGTCTCTCCGCTTTTTTCCCAACTAGCAACTTGTCTTCGAGCAGACATTACGCGCGCGGCGAGCTTTTAGGAAATTAACGTCTTAATTCGTTACAATAATCGTATCATCGTACTTTCGTCTATAATTATCGTTTTCTCACTGTCGACGACGTTGCTAGACGGCAACGAGATAGCGGCTACCCGCTTTTTTCGCAGTTTCGATTCCGACGACAGCACGAATGGAAGATAACACACGGTTCTACTAATTTTCCGGGGATGAGATTCGAGAACAGCCGAGAGATTCTGGCGCACGAGCGCAAGAAACAATGTGAAAAACGGGGATATTGTCGGTGCTCCTGAGAGATTTCTCGTGTCGGCGCGCGTTTCCGGAACCCCTGGGTATTAAGAATGTCCTTCTATCACTCCGACATGTACACCGTTTTCCCCAATAGTTTCCCCTTTTACGACTTTTATGCCGTTTGTTGTTACCACTGTGTCTGGGATGTATGTGTGCGCGCCATCAGATGTTCCCGCAAAATTTGCATCAAACTGCAGGGAATTTAGTGAGAATTTGAGAGTACATACGAATCTCAATATTACCTAAATATCCTTGGAAATTTACCTAAATATCCTCCAAAATTAAATCTAAAATTAAGATTTACCGAGATAGAATTTATATGAAATAAATTGTGATTAATGCCGTTTTGATCCATTTTTTTAATCTCATCGACGATTTTGATTCAAAACCGAGGTCGCGTTTGTTGAATATAATTGTTATTTAATGGGATACATTTACATCACAACAGACGCTCAAGTTAATAGAAGCTGTCCTATTCAAGTACAAAAGTCCGACCTGAATTAAAATAATTTCACGTAACCTTTATCGAAATTCTAGAAATTTAATTAAATTGAGAGTAGTATATGCTATCATTTTTATTTTTTATTTCCAACATTTCTATATCGCATCCCGACAGTTTAATCAAAGCTGCAAAAGCATTGCAATTACGTAGCTTCTAATAAAAGATTTTTCTGTCACACACGCAAGATTGCAATCAAATGTATCGCACAGTAGCAAGCACGAACGCAGGTCGCTTGATATGATTAAAATTCATTAGTTTCGTGATTCGGAAAAATCGCTTCATTCGAGGATTGTTGGATGAAAAATTATGTTGATGGTTGCAAATATATGTGCGGACCTTTGGCTCGACACAAATTACAGATTGTTGCATGAATATTCAACGTATAGGAAGCGCATTCACATGCAACAGACCATGCATCTGATCGCTCTCCACCAGTAATGTTCTAAAAATAGTCTGACACATTGTAAAGACTCCCGATATTTCATTCATTGTCGCAAGATAAATCGATCTGTCATTATTTGTGCTTTTAGCTTTGCGCTATCAGTTTGCCACGTTACAAAAAAATAATATTATAATGTTGGAAGCAATGAAAATAGTAAAATAATGATAATAATCTTGAATGAAAAATAATCTTGCACAATTTATTTAAAGTAGTAAATTAAAATAATATGAAAAATAATAACGCACTTTTTTTTATTTATAAAATAATAAAAGTTTGCGACATGTTTAAAAGTCATATTTTCTGAAGGAATATTCTCTGTGAATAATACTACGATAAATACCTACTTTCGACAAGTGACAACTTGTTGACTTTAGGGTATTGTGATTTGAGAAATCTCGGAATTGCGAAACTTCCTTCACCGTAATGTGCGTTCGCGACTGATAGAGCTTTCAATAGACGCAACTTCTATAAGAGAAGTTTCCAACCGTCTTTAAGTTAGGACACGTTGCTAAGAACGTCAGTTCCGCGTGATAGACTATGCTGAGCTAATAAAAAGCAAGAATATGGTTCCTTCATATTCGTCCATTTAAGAGCTTATCTGCGTGCAAAACCTAGAAAAATCAAATTACACCTTCCAATTTTTGCAAGATACATTGAGAATTATTTCACAGGAAGTAGATTGAATAATTCAATTAATATTAAATATAATTACATGAAATATTATTTGTCAAAAATATAAAACAATTTATCTAATAAAAATAAAAAGTCGATAATAATGTGACTGAAAATAAAAATAATTCTACAATGGTAGTAAAGAAGAGAAACAATATAAAAAATTTAATATCTAATAAATAAATAATGAATCTAGAATTTTTATTGTATAAGATTTAGATTTACTTTGTAATTCACCACTCATATCATTGTTACATTAAATTTAACGTGGATTCATAAAATGTGTATACATATATGGACAGGTAAATGTTCTCTAAGCACTGGATGGTAACCGATAATATGCACTTGTATGGTTATAGCAAAAGCTAGCCAACGGGTTAATCACGAACGATTCAATGACTCGCTGGAAAATTAGAGCGCGTGCAGAAGGCTCGGCCTACGTATATATATATATGCATGTATGTTTCGCGTTTAAGCGCGGCGATGCACTGTAAATGCAAATAAGAAGGTCAGCAAAAATGCAGTGGCTCGTATATACAGACTCATTTGCATTTCTCTCGAATAGCAAATACGAGAATCCTTTTTGAATCGTTGTGAAAATCGACGATGCAAGCGTTTGTATACACAATAAAAGCCGCATTAATATCTCAATTCGAGATTCATTAATACTGCACCGGTTATCTCCCGGTGCAATTAAGTTTTAATAGTTTCGCGATTGGATTATTTCTAAAATAACATCGTCGATAATCCGACACGGTATTAAGAGCGAGCAAAACGGGAGTTTGCTGCCTCGCCTTAATACCGCGGCGGATCGGCATGGTGCAACCAAGTCTTCGAAATCGACATTTATTTTCGCGCTTCGCCTAGTCGCTCTTAATTGCGCTGACAAATCGTGTCTCACGATTCTCGCATCTCGCTGCATTATAAATGCAACTCGCATCCATAAGCAACAGCTGTGTAGATTAACACGTGCCGGAGGCAAGCAGTGCGAAAGCTTCCCATTCCTTTTCCTCTTTACGGTCGTCGCATCCATCCGTAGAATTTAGGCCATTGACACCTAGGATTCTACGTGCGGGTTGCTTTATCCGATTTTAACGCAACAGGGATTTCGCGAAAGTCTAATATGGACTGATCCACCATCGTGATAGAAAGAGAGAGAGAGAGAGAGAGAAAGAGCTGTCTAAGACAGAAAAAAAATAAAAGACGCTCGAAATGAAAGTAAAAAAATATAAAATATAAAATAACAGAAATAATATGAATGAAATATGAAAATAAAAATATATAATAATAATAATATGTAATCTATATAAATTATAAAAATAAAGAAAAGAAAACAGAAAATGAGAGAGAAAGAGAGAGAGAGAGAGAGGAGAGAGAATTTTAAATAATAAGATCAGTGAGAAGAGAAAATAAAAGAAATTACATAAATTTGTAATTAATTGTAAAAAAAAAGCTTATTTGTACAGTTTTTATGAATAAGCGCTTTGTATAGTAACATTTTGCAATATTTTCCCATAAAAGATTCCAAAAGACGTATCATAACATAATTTTAGATGTGCTCTAGATATTTATAGACAAATAGAAAACTGGATCGACTATCGAAAGAAATCGAATCGGTCGCATTGCTGGTTCAGAGCTTTTGATCCCAAGGGTATATCCTTTCAAGAGAAAGAAGTCGTACAGAATGAAAGATGGCCCTGCTTTTTAATGGCCAATTGATCGAGTACGGTATTGGCAAAGGGTCAGCACGTGGCTGCGAAGGATTAAGAGAGAAATGGATTTGTTCGTTTATTATTGGATCACGGGGTAATTCTCGAGAGATGTGGAAAGCGACGCACGACCGAAGTCTAAGAACTGTACACGACCAATATCAAAACGAAGTGTAAGAACCGCGAAAACAACGTCGTTGTCAACATCACAACGTTGAAAACGAGAGGCAAGCAATACGGATTTTGTAGGTAGGAACTAAACTGCGATGTATATGCATCTATATACACTCTTCTCTTTCTCCCTTTGCGTCGGTAGCGTATATATGTGGGAATTTCCGTACGTTCAGTAGTTTAAGCGTTCCTCGACAAACGTAGGATTTAGCCTGATCCTTTCGCATAGCTCCTCTCTCGAAATTATTCATAGAGACTTCCAAGTTTTTAAATTAGTTTGAAAGTGATGGTCTCTCTCTCATCTGCAATGAGAAAATCTGAGAGATAATGCAAAATTAGGATATAATCGTTAAATTCTCTCTGCACGATGTATAATTACAAGTTCAAATAATTAATAAATTTGATATAATTTAACATAGTCGTATCTTTGCATAAATATTAAAAAATTCAATATTTCATACACACGTATTAAAGTATTTAATGTTCACTTTTAAAATGAATTTGTTAAAAAAAATTTTAATTGGTAATAATGATTTGTCAAAGAACTTTATTGAATAAAGAAAGTAAATTGATTGCTCAGCAATAATGAAAAGGAAATAGCCAAAAGACGAGCAGAAAAATGTTAAAATAATTTAAATGTATTGTTTAATAAGAGAATACATATATATGTTTTGATTATATTGAATCTTTATCAGCTTGAAAAACTTGCTAATGAAATTAATTAATTGAGAGGAAATTGCGTTAGGCTATTGTTATACTGGATATCTCTTTAAGATTATAGTTTCTTCAATTAACACTTTATATCCTGTGGCTAAGTTCTTCTAGAGAATCATTTCCGACAGTCTTCCTGCATGCAAAAGGTCATGTTAATAATAGCTTCGATCTTTATAATACACTTTCTGGCTTAACGATTGCAGACTCTGATGTACCTGTCTCTCTTGACGTCACATCTCATTTTACTAATATCCCTCCAGACCTATAACATAATTGTTGATATTATAAAAAGATGGAACTTTATCAAAACATCAACAAAACTCAAAAAAACAAAATAAATACAGTTGAATTCATATTTATAATTAAATTTATTTTATCGTTTACGTTCGTTACATTCAACCATGTTATTTATTAAACAAACGATTGGAATCATTATTCCTTATTCCTACTCTTTCTATTATGCCTGCATTCTTATCCTTAAAATATCAAGGAAGAATGGAATTAATTGCAATAACAACACCGAATTGCTTAACAGTTCTTACTTTAGAATTCTCGAGGAACTTTCAAATAGATAGTTGTAATTTAATTACCCACCGAACATATTTTCTTACATTGTTTGAACTTTATATTTAATGACTTATAAACATGCTTCTCGTACAATCATTTGACTTATTAATATTGTAATATAAGACCAAAAAAAATTAGATCCTTTCTAATTTCAGTATTCGATGCCTTCATTAAAAAAATTTTGTTAGTTTTTAATTTGATGAGTTAATTTTATTTTAATTGTTTATTTTTTTTACAATCCTTTATTAGATATTTATTATATTACATTTTAGACTTGATTTTTTTTAACATTTCTTAATTTAACATTCTTTTCTATAATACTCTTTGGACTTATGATTCTCATTACAGAAACATGAATTGTTATCACCAAATGTTTACATCTTAATTTATTTTCTCATTTTTATCGGTTGACGTGAGTGATTACATATTATCCGTAAATTAATACGTTTGTCGTATAGTTTTGACTTGGCCTATCATTCGAACTTGTCTTGTTTTGTCTGATAATGGCGTAATACCATTTCCTTTCAATTAATTTAGTATATTTTTCGATCTGATGAAGGCTCAATGTATTCGAAACATAAATGTATATATTCTTCTATTATATTAGACAATAAATATGTATATATATTTTAATTAATTATTCTAACATCTTTTTTGCTTATCTTTTGACTGTTTTAATTTTATTAGCATACGGGTCAAATAGATTGATATGAAAATTTGCTCGAAGGAAGAGTCAAACATTAATTAAGATAAATATAAGTTGGAATTCATAAATATAAGTTGGAAAATTCAAAATCTTAATTTTAGAATATACAATAGCTGGTCACGTCGAGAGAAAGTTGTTCAATCTCAGTAATATTATACATTGTAACTTTCAAATTTGAAATTAATCAAGAAGTTACTCCCAAGCGTGATGTCGAAGTAATTTGTCTATCACGAGAAGCAAATCGAGCGCAACTGATTTGATTCTTCTTTGGAGACAGTCCATGCGATCACAGTATACTAAGAACATCTAGACATCGGAATGGATATATGCCAACTCTAATTGGTATGAATTACGTTCGCTAACTTGAACTAGTCCCATTCTCAGATAACGTGAACTTACTTCGTACCATTCTGGAGTACTTATGTCCATATGGCGATTAATAATGTAATGATAGTTTACATAGTCTGTTTGAATTTATGAAGCAAAATTTATGTCATCCTGGTGACCCGCCTAATTTAGCGAAATTATTCAAAAATGAATAAAGTGCTGTTATAGTTTCAAAGAATTTGAATTGTTCTGTATAAAACACAAAAAAAGTCTTGTTGCGTTATTTGAAATTCTGATAAATTCAATCAAAAAAAGTATAAATTAAGACATTTTTAATTAAATCAAATATTTTAGTTAAGATAGATATTCAATTGTGGTAACGAATTCTGATATGTATGATCAGAGTTCGATTTGTTTGTATTTCTTTATATTTATTGATATATAGAATATTTTTCTTAGTGAATAAACGATAAATTTAATCTAAAATTTGTAGTTATTATTTTAGACATTGATAAACAAGAATTGTAACTTATTACTTTAAAATTAAAGTTCAAGCGTCATCAATCATGCTGAGTAGATATTTTTATCTCACTTTGTTTTCGCGTTTTTTTAACATGACGTGATTTACTAAAAAATTGGATGATGGACGTAGGTCGACATAGTAAGATAAATTCTTTAATACGTTTAAAGTTAAAAGAATTATTGGTTGCGACGTGCGTAAATCCTAAAGGGTGGAAGTATTACAGGATCTAACTATAGTTTGGGTATGCGAAACCCTCATTTTCGCAGGTCTTAATAAATTGCACTTATTTATTTTGACCTCAGCACCCAACTAACGAGTATGGCGCTTAAAACTCATTTGACTCGGCTCTGTTCATTCGCTAGTAATTTTGCATTCTTAAACTATTTGTTAAAAAGTCGAATTTTACATCTACGGTTTAAAACTCAACCTTTTTCCGTCATTATATATGAACATATTGATTGTTATATAAACAAGCATATTCTGTTTTATATTTAACTAATTATTATTACATGCATTTATTATTACACACTTTTTTATTAATAATAATGGCACAACTCAAAAAACAAAGTTTTCAAGATAAATTTGAATGTTTTGAATTATTGCATTAAAATTTGTAATATTAATTTTAAAGTGCAATTTTGATCTAACAAATAATTATAGAAAAATAAAATTAGATTTTTTTAGAGTATGTTCTTTTCTTTATGTTTATGTTCTTTTTTTATAACTAAATAAAAAAAACCAACTTTGAATTAGGTCTTTATTGTATTATAAGCAATATATACAAAAAATTATTTTTGAGTTGTGTTACTTTTGAAGAAAAAAGCGATGTACAGATGTTATTATAATAACATCTATTATAATAACATCTGTACATCGCTTTTTTCTTTAAAAGTAACACAACTCAAAAATAATTTTTTATGAAGTTAATTTACTTTGGTGATTGATAGGATAATGCTTATTTAACTCATTTTTGGTAATAACTAAAAAGTCTTTTTAATTGTATTACTTTTAAAATAAGAACGTCTTTTTACTTACGTCATTTTTAAAGTAAGAAAGTGGCATATTCAATAAATAATGATATTTATGAGAATCTATCGAATTCGATGACAGTATTTATTTTACTAAATTGCGCACTGCATTTTTTATATCGTAACTAGAGAAAGAGGGATCGAGACGAATTTCCAGAAATGCATCAACGTAATACTTTGATAGTTTGTATCTTCAAAGTCGCCTTGACCTACTTAACTATAATAATAACGAAATTGGAGAGTTTTCTTCAATTTCAAAAAATAACATCGTAAGGGAACATCGTTAAAAAAGTCTCGCTATCGATACTCGCGGGTATAGACATTGTATTGCTTTTATTGCACATATCGACCGCTCATCAATTAAACGCGCTATTGAATATTCTTGTGCTTCGGATTCACAACTTTTTAATGAAGCCCATAATCATGACGGGCGCATATCGTGTGCTGTCCGATAACTTGCGGGTAGAGAAGCTACCCAAATGAGGATAAACCTTGAAATATAGCCCAATCGTTTAGGATTGTATCTCGCGCTATTATCCGGTTTTCTCATCGGGAATAGCCATAACTTCAAATATCTGTGACTTGCCTATATTTCTATGTGATTTATAACGGAATCTTTACAGGTGCATTCTAATTTCTCGTTACAATTATTATTACTATATTTATGTGATTATTTCTTTCGTTTTTAATATTCGAACTAGTACGAATATAATTATATATTATTACTACTTAAAACATTATTATACGGATTAAAATATTTATTACGGCTTTGACCATAAGTATAAAGCGCCCATGATTTATTGCATTTTTTTGGAAAAGACAGTAATAAAACCTAAAAGAAAATTAACAAAATATTAAAATTGTTATAAAAATAAATATCTTTATACAAAACTTTATAAATTCATTTTTCGTTAAATATAGAACGTTTGTGATGGTACTTTATATTTTTGATCAAGACTGTATCATAATTAAATAGTGATAATAACATATAAATATGTGTTTCTCTACCAATTCGAATAATAAAGTTAATGACAAGTAATTTCAAGAATAAAATGTTTATTGATTGTGTGAAAGTATTATAATAATTAATAATAATTATTATACACACAAATTGTTCTTAGTAGAATTTTATAATAATTAAATAACGCCGTTTATTAAGATTAATTTTTTTACATTACACATTATAACAAATTTACTGTTTAATTGTCAACAGTTAATTTCTGGAGTACTTTGGAATCAATTTACTAGTTGAAGTTGATCTTTTATGTCTGTCTTCTTAACTGTAGTGGTAATTTAAATCTCATTATTTATCACAGCTTTCGTGAAAATTCTCACTATATAATATAAAACGCAAAAATTTCTTCCGCCCATTCTTCGCACTTGCATGGACTTATTTATTTCGTTGTTGTGTTACAAACGAACAAAATCATAAGTTGAAAAGCATTCTCTTTTCTGAATTGTAGTAGAATAGTGTAAATTTGTTGCACTCAATACAATCGGAAACCATCGCGTTTTGATCTATCAAGCAAATTATGATAATTAAAATTTAACATCATTGGTAGCTAGTTCTATAAATGGAAGAATGTGTGGAGTGAATAAGAGATTTAAAAAATTCCATTACATTTTTAAACTGTAAGAGATAACTCACTCTTTGAAAAAAAAATTAATTCAATCTATTAGTTACAATAAAATTGCGAAACGTTAATTATATTAACATACGCGATGGTATTATCGATGACCACGTAATCAATAAT
>Ga0157364_1002328_pt1 | contig 17544 bp, 11 predicted proteins | sample AttsexASBM2_FD_111476 | JGI IMG/M metagenome (GOLD analysis project Ga0157364, IMG submission 111476) | Fungus gardens microbial communities from leaf cutter ant in Ribeirão Preto, State of São Paulo, Brazil - Atta sexdens ASBM2 | ecosystem: Host-associated > Fungi > Mycelium > Unclassified ... | reverse complement strand
TGTGTGTGTGTGTGTGTGTGTGTCTGTGTGTGTGTGTGTGTGTGTGTGTGTGTGTGTGTGTGTGTGTGTGTGTGTGTGTGTGTGTGTGTGTGTGTGTGGGGTGAAATGAAACTCCTATAATGTTACAGTAATAATTTTAATCATTATTTTACAATTGTAGTCACAAATATCTTTTTTCTCAATGTATCTATTTATGGTAAATATATTTCGCCGAAAATAAAAAATCACCCATTATGACAAGTAGAAGCGACAGAAAAATGAATAATTATGTATGTATATATGCGTTATATAAGAAATGCTCAATGTATTGCTGAAAATATTATTAATAATGTTATATTAACGATATATTTAATTTATATATAATTTTGTATACTTTTCCTATCATATTTTAATATCAACAAACATTTATGTGCTACACGCAATTGTATTTGTCGCAATTTTTCATTTTAGGCGAAATAGAAAAATGAATAAATGTTCTTGAAGTTTCCTATTGATTTTGACCATGTCAATATCTATCAAAAGTTCTTTAGTCGAAATTTTCGAGTCGCTCGTTGTGCAGCATGACCGTTTGATGTGTAAAAATGTCATGAGAGGCGAAATGCGTTGAAAAATTCAAAGGGGTTTGAAACGGCGGGATTTAAGTAACTGATTGATCTGCCGTGATTTTTAGCGTTCACAATTGTGAGATGTCAGAAGGACTTTCAGTAGCTAAAAGAATTCCTTAAAATCAATTATTTTAGTCTTTGAGCAACCAACTGAAATCTAATTTTCGTTTTACATTAATATTATAACTTTTATATAAATTAATACTACAATTTAAAAAAAGATATTATCAATTAAAATTCGTGTTAAGTGTTTTAACACGATGATATGATTTGTGTTCAAATTTTGCATAATATACACAGAAAGAATGATTTTGCTGAAGTATTTAAAAATTTAACTAGATACAAACCTGAACATATTTTTTGTTGCATTAATAAAATAATTATAAAAACATTTGTTGAAATATTAATAATAATACTGTAAAAAGTTTTAATGAGTATTGATAATAATATTACAAAAAATTCTAAGTAGTTTAAGCGTCCTATGTAATTATTTAAATGACAAAATTATTTTTAGACCTATATCTAGTTATGAATATTTAGATTCCCTAACAAAACCGTTCGTTCCGTATATATAAATGACACAGAAAGCAATATCGTTCATTTGCTACAATATCGATATGATTAAAAATTATCATTGTTTAGTTGCTTGTAAAAAAAAAACGGGAAAATAAAGAAAAAAAATGCATATTATATACTTTCATTCCTTTATTATATCATTTATTATATCAAAGATGCATTTTAAAATTACAATTACAAAATTTTAAATTCAAAACATTTAAATTTATTTTCTTTGTTTTTTGTGTTGTGTCATTTTATCAAATGAGTATTTCAACGTATTATTCGCACAACGCACAATAATTGGAATAAGTCATGTACTGACTCGAGTTGATCGTGAACACACAAACGCAATTTTCGAGTGACAGCGTGTCTATTGTTTCTGCCAACAAATTGGAATAACAGATTGTTATTTATTGTCCCGCGGGATTAAGTAGCTTTGTGATGAAGAATTTCAGTGGAGCTTAATTACTACCGCAAAATGGAAAGGGAACTTGAAGCGCCGTAATTGTCGACTTTTAATAGCTTCGTACACGAAAAGAGAAACTCGTGCCAGGTTCTCGGTATCACACATTATTGGATTCAATTTCCATCTTTCGCCGTCTGTCCTGCGTGCATTCTGGGGTTCATTTGAATGAACCTGGCGTATGTCCTTGACACGCATTCGAACGTAATTAGTATCTATTGAACGATGGACACGCTATATAATACTTCTATATAATACTTCTATATAATATCGTAATTTAATTGCAATTTGGAAAATCTTCTATCTTATCGATTTTATAATTTAAATATTTCCTGAGGAAACCGTAATTTAATATCGCGAATGCGAAATGCAAGCTTAATTGAGAATTATATTCTGTAATCTCACTAAGGATAAATGTTTTAACGATATTCATATTTCAAAGAGTTTAATCATATTACTGTTTTTTCCGATTTTAATAATTCTTTGTATACAAAAAACAGTATGTAGGTCATAAGCCAATTTGGGCTTTAATATCAGTGTCGAGATTTACAAAATGTGATGTCCTTTTCAATATAAAGGTCGAAGAGATAGGACTCTATTTCGAACTTTCGTAAATTCCAGAAGTTCGCAGAAAATTTGATTATCGCAAGAAAATAATCAAACATGTATATCCTTTGATATAGAACGTATAAAATAAAAAACAGCGCGCAAGTTCAAGCTGAGAGATTTTGCAGACCGATCAATTATAAGTGGAAATTAAATCGATGAGAAAAAAACAAACAAAAGAAAGAGTCCTATTTTTAATCGAAACGGATCTCAATGCTTAATAATATCCCAGCTTCCCGTCTTTTCGTCTTACCAAGCATGTGTCATGGAAATACTTGTCAACAATAACTAGTAACAGTAATAAAGAGAACATCATTTTATAAGGAGACATGTGACAAACAATTATAAGTGGAAATTAGATAAGAATCAAATAAGAGAAAGAATCCTACTTTTGGTTGAAATGAATCTTAATACTTAATAATATTTATTAATTGCAAAATTTGCAATTTTGCAGTTCTTAAGATTTGATCAATTATTGAATGAAAGAATCTTGCGTTCAACAGAGGAGGTCGACGAATTGACAAAAGTTTGCGCTGATTTTTCTGTATATATTCTTTAAACTGTTTAATTTTTTGCGACGTAGCATTATGATACGACCCGTCTATGTCGCAGCGTGAGATGAATCGGCGACGTCGTATTCGATTACCGTTCAAGAGGACAGGTGAAGAATATCGAATACACGTGGAGCGATCTGTCGTAAGAGTCGTTAGGTCATGATAATGGTAAGCGGCGAGGGAGGTGATGGAAAAGAAAAAAAAGGTAAATGCGGACAGTCGTTGCTGTAGAAGAGATGTCAGATTAGAAGCCGACTCGACTGGCACACATACATATTTTTTATTACATAAATTGGCGCACGAAGGTCTTCCCTCTAGAGAGAAGTTATCGCGTTAATGCCTATTATCACGTATCCGCCCTCGCACTTACCGCAGGTGAATTTATGCGTGATTTCATCGCATAAACTTTCCCCATAAATGTCAACGATTGGTGCGGAAAAGACTGAAAAATGAATGAACTTGAAGACTCATCATATGTTAACGTATTGATACAAAGTATTTTTTGAAGAATATAATCGGAAAATTGTACGAAACTGTTTCGACAATCATTTCTCAATAAATATCAATTTCTCAAATTATTTCCGCAATATTTTGCATACGAAGATCATTATTGTGACTACGTATATTTTTCTAAGAGTTTATCTTTCCTTAATTACAGTTTGTCAGTTAAAATTTTTTCAATTTTCGATATTAAATAATTGATAATTACTCGTATTACATTTAACTATCGATTTATAATAAAAAAAAATAATTTGTAAAGATTGTGAGCGTTAAGGATAAATTCAATCATGCCAAAGAAATCGGCAGTCGCAATCCTGCAAAAGTTGTTGAACTGAAATCCAATACGAATTGTTATCCAATCACATTACGAGCCTCACTTTTCTATCGTGCAGTGCCGGTAAACTTGACGCCTCCGTTGAATGTAATCTCATCGAATTACGGTCATTCATTTAATGAGATTAATTACGATTATTCATTTTAAATTAATGTCATTCGCTTTAATTGCTGCGACATTACTTACTGTAGCGTCGCTTATCAAATTAGATAAACTGAGACTTTTTTTCCAATTTGTGGCGAGAGCAGTTACACGAACAGACTTGCTATTTGTGTCGTAAAAAATTCTGTTGCGTGAAATCGTGAACGGAAATTGTCTGCATTTTGAGATTATTCGATTATATTAGGCCTGTCCTTTTTAGCTGAACTTCTGATAAAGTTCATTTTTCTTTCTTTTCTCTTCATGTTGGAGAAAAGAAGAGAAAAGATAAACCATAAAAGAAATTTAGCTAAAAAGAACTGGCCAGGAATTATTATTCTTTTAATGCGATCGTGTATATTAAGTGCGATATTTCATGAAATTTTTCTCATACTAATAAATACTTATCGATCATTTGTAACAATTAAAAAAAATATCCGATTAGGAATTTTCTTAAAGGTTTGTTTATAAAAAAATATATTATTTAAATTTACATATTTAAATAATTTTAAATAACTTTTTAAGAGCTTTTTATTAGCTTCATCATTAAAATAGATAATTGCAATCTAATTTGAAATTATTGATTTCAGTTTTAGTTTGCAATTGCGTTTCAAGTTCGAAACGTTATCCAGCGCGCAGTTTACAAAATTGAAATAATATATTTACAAAAAATTTACATTTAGTATTATTAAGTACTGAAATTCGCTTTGACCGAAAATAGTTATTTCTAGTGATTTACTTTTATCGGTCTAATTTCGATTTATAATCGTTTAAATAATTTTATACATTTATTTTGGTATTGGGAGGGTGGGAGGGGAGGGGGAGAGAGAGAGAGAGAGAGAAAGAGAGAGAGAGAGAGATCTGCAAATATTTATTTGCTATTGGAACTTATGCATCTCTCAGTAGTCAAGACATGTTACAAAAAATGTAATAAAAAAGAACATTACTTGGAAATTAAAACGCATAAGAACAAGTTTTAAGTTACTTCCCCTGGTGTATATTTGCAACATTCCATTAACTGAGAAAGACGTAGATTTCTTTGCAAATTCAAAAAATTTGATATCAACTATATGCGAATGCATATATTAGCATTTCGTTATGGCAATGAGTTTCATTGTGCTATGTATCGCGTCAGTTACATTTTCGTCAGTTACACGATAATGTCGTATCATAAATATGAAATAATTCTCTTACTATCTAATAATAATTCAATCAGTAATCTTGAACTATATAATAATATAGTGTTCTATAATATAGATATTGTAATAGATACGATTCATATAAATTATAAAATGCTGATATCCATATACCATTAGTGCACTATACTTCAAATCTGATATACTGTAATATTAATTAATTTTTATATATAAATAAAAATAGCCATTCATATTTGTCTTTTTGCTATCAGCAAATATAAAATGTATCCTTTATGATGCAAAGTATGGGAAAAACGCCACGAACTTTTTCCCACACCTAATATGTCAAAATTAAAATTCTGATCTATATAGGTAAGTATTAGCACCATACTTTGAAGCTTTTTGTAGTTATAATATGAATCAATTTTGTAATTTTTATATAAAAATAAAAATAATCATTTATGCTTTTTTTCATTATATAGTAAACATGAAATATATCTTCTCACTTTATAATACAAACTACAAAGAGTATATCTCTTTACACTGAAAAAAATTCTGGTTGAAAATGGGCGAATCAGAATTTTCTGGTTAAATTTATTAGAATTCTAATTGAGATAATCGAAATTTTGATTGATACAATATTTCTAGTAAAATCTATTAGAATTCTTACTTTTATCAGAATAATTATATCAATCAGAATTCTTGTTATTTTAACTAGAATTTTAGTAGATTTAATCAAAAAATTCTGATTCGTCCCTTTTCCACTAGAATTCTACTTTAATTCAACCAAACCATTTTTCTCAGTGTATAAATAAGATTAATTTTGTATAAGATGCACAAAATTCTTATCTAAACAGACAATTCCGTTAAAGAGAATTCTTGTCAATAAATCGCGACAATGCAAAAGAAATCGTTAGTGTTCCGTTCTCCTCTCTATCTGTCTTCCTTTTCGCAATCAATTCAAATCTCCTCCATGACGCGCTTCTCCTCTCGAGGCATTCCTGGAGTGATATTGCCAGTGACATGCATTGTCCCATATTGTAATACAGAACCATCCCTTTCCTCTATTTAACCGAGCTCTTCCTTACTCTGCACCTACCGCAGTCGGGATGTTTTACATAATATTGAAAATGAATTTTTGGCTCAATGCCTGCACGTTCTGCATATCGCAGCCTCAATATTCCCTTCGATTACGTTTCCACGTCTGTCTGAGAAGATGAGCAGACATATATTTTTAGTCTTGACCTTCAAGGTAAACCGATCGTAGTAACGAAACGGCACAAACTGAACGCGTACATGTAAACGATCGCGTCAGTCGTTCATCTAGAGAATATATCAATTTTTTTTACTCAATACAAAATTGATATATTATCATATTAATTCTTACTTTATACGATATTACAGTACGATCTTAAATATCAATTCGAAATAACAATGAAACGTTAAGTATTATGTATAATGAGCATTTGTGATAATCAAATGAAACACTATATTATTCATCTTATTACATTCATCAATAACTTGAGCTGCTTTGTCAGATTAATGATCATATAGCACGGTTAGTAAAAAACTGCGAAATTAATCGGCGCAAATAGAAATATTATTGCCATAATTTATCGAATTAATATAATGCCATGCAATAGCATCAATATTGTCGCATAAAACGCAACTCTCGGATTACCTTGTGCCGCAATGGAATTACGATTTTCTTTGCCAGCAAATTAGTTGGTTACGTAAAACAATTATTACGATATGATTATTTACACCCTCATTTTATTCCTAAAAAATATTATGACGATTAATGCTCGTCAATTTCCATCAATGTAAATTAATTTTAATCTTCGTTCAACTTACTGTTTATTTCTTTTTCTAGTTCTAAAATTTTTTTTTTTAGAAAAAAAAAGAAGAGTGAGTTGAGGCTAAAGTTAATCTTCTGATAGAAACGAGCATTAGTTTTCAGCATTGTTATTAAATCGGAAATAAAATATAATTCGGATTTTTTCATCAAAAATTTGTTATAATAAAATATTAAAAGATTATTTTCAGTTGAAATAATTGCCGTTTGTTATTTTTTGCCATTTTTATGATAAAAGTTGGATTCCGTGGAGATAAAAGAGTTTTTTCGCGGAATCCAATTTTTACCAGAAAGATGGCAGGATATAGCAGACAATAATTATTTTAATTATTTAAAGATAATCTTTTAAGCATTTTATTAAAAAAAAAAAGTCGGATTTTCTTTTATTTTTTCCATTTAATATTTCTATCCCTCTTTATTATTCCCTTCTTGGCTAACTCACCGTGCGTATCAAACTTCCTGATGATTGTTTCGATGATCGTAGTTCTGGGCGCCACGTGACCCCGTCTAACAGGCATCTCAGGAACAGGATTCCCAGACACCTGGGCAGCCAAGACTTCCGCGTTGAAACGTGTGATGGGGCGCACCGGGCCCAATCCTTCTCAATTAATATATCGCGAAGTAACACTAAAGCACTAGGAAAACACTCGCGACGTAGAATGCACGAGCACGGTAGAAAAAAGCACAGCACAAGTTGAGCATAGCGATCAGCCGTAAGACAGAATAACGTAGAGAAACGTAACGCGACTTTTTCTCACGAAGAAGAAGAAAGATTCGTTGCTACGATCGAACAACGCGGATCAGTGATGTATCCGTTTTACTTCCTTCGTCTGCTTCTTAATAGATACAAAAGGGTTTAGCAGAGCTAAACGAGGAGAAAGAATCTTCGTCCAGGTGCTTCTATCTCACGTGTATATCTCATGCGTTACAGGAATTACCAGGATGCAATCGTTGTTTTTAGTCTTGCTCGTTTTCGCAGTATCGCGATCTCTTTTTCTTCTTTCTTATATATAACCTCAGATTTTCAATTAAAGAGACCTATGGTCAAAGCATCAGTATATATAATATCGGTATCCCGAATGGACTATCAGAGAGCACGGTTGCGTATCCGCGCGTTCGCTGCATGCAAGTGACTTGGATGTCGTCTGCTATTCGACGATGTATGTTTGGACCCGGAGTTTTCGTTTATCTAGATATACGTCTAAGACGTATCGGCGCGGGGCGTCACGACGATTCCTCCTGCCTAGCCGTCGAACCAAGGACGCCGGGAAGGTCGGTCGAACAGCCGGCATGCGATGTATCGCACGTGTTGTCACTTTTGATGTGCGTGTGTAAGGAAACGCGTATTTATAGAAGATATTACAGATTGACCTATGGTTTTCAGGATCGATGGCTGGCGATTTCTCGGGCAGTTTCTCGCAAATCTCCCACGCAATCTCGATCGATTTAGAAGAAACTATGACAATACGTCGTCAGTTACTCGCCAGCAGCGTCCGTCTTCAAAGCGACTTGTCGTCCTCTCTCGTCGGCAACATCTCATATCGCTTCGATCGCCGTTCGTCACCGTGAAAACAAGGATAGGACGCACACCGATTTATTTCGCACGTTTTAATTTGTGATTGTGCGCTCTAATACGATCGAGTAACAACGCAGTGGCGTCGCGATGCGGGTCAACAGCCTCGAGGCTTCGATCTTCCGAGAGTTGACGTTTCTGACCACAGGCACTCCTACGTAATATTCGCCAACTTCGTTCGACCTCGTGGGATCGGGGTCAGACTTCGCGGCGACCGAGGTCGTGGAATGCAGTAATTTCGAAGAGGCGCATAGCTCAGACATCTCCACGATGTTAGTCGCTCAATCGCTCGTGCTCGAACAAGGGAATCTTCAATGAAGGGACGGCTCGATTTCGCTCGATTTCAAGTCGATAGCCGTGTACGAAGGGAAGAAGGCATCGCGATCTCTAAAATATGAGAGGCGCACCCAACGGATACAACGATGGTAAAGGCACGTGGTGTATATGCAGTCGAGTTTATGCGGAATGTCGCGATCGGATCGATTCCTCGTCCGGTCGTGTCCCGACGCGAGTCGCGGCGCTCACCAGCGCTAATCGAACGTCCGGCACTCGCTCCCTCTTTCCTTATCTCACTCTTTCTTTCCCTTTCTTTCTCGCTTTCTCTCACACACTCTCTTCCTTTCTCTCTCTCTCTCTCTCTCTCTCTCTCTCTCTCTCTCGCTCGCTCGCTCGCTCTCTTCCTCTCTGACGTGGCTGGTCAGCTGTGCATCTCTGGTCAATCACGGGAACAGCTATTTTTGTACTTCTTCCTCATCCTCCGCGACCATGCCCAATCACCGCCGTTTGTCGCGATTTCTCTCGAGACTCCCTTCGGCTCATACAGCCACGTCGAGCCACGGAAAATCCTCCGTCCACGCTTCCCGAGTCACCGACAGATGAGCATGACGATCAGATCGTTACTGCGGAGAAGATTATCGAGAGATCGGTCAAGGTTTTTAGGCAATGCATGATAATATATCACTAAAATCAGAAATGGAACATTAAATTAGAAGTTTTGATGTATATCTTATTCCGATTTTCAGTAGCGGGGGTGCCAATTTGACAGAAGTGCATAATAATCCGTGGAGTAAATGACGTTCCTCTCTTTCCCGATCTTATCACTTTACTCGATCACGCACCTGTCTCTACTGATACTTGGATTCACATCTTATTGTCAGACCCATACTTCACGTGGTTCCGTAACTGTGCTATCTTGGTGCAGTCGGAACGCGCGCAAACGACCCACCACGCCTTCCGCGGGTCGGTAGACCGAATCGCAGAGATACGAGATGCCCTCTCGCTGACTTCTCGCTGGCTTTCCGACCCTCGATCAGTCGGTCGGTTGGTCGGTCGGTCGACGGTGACACTCGGTTCTCCTCCTGCACTGTCTCCGGCCGACGCACTCCAGAGGAAGGTCGCCGAACACTGTTGCTCCGCCGCGTGCTCGTAGCCTTCTCTCACTCCCCTATCACGAGGTATTATCTCGGAGGCGTCTTTTTGCGTGAGTTTTTGGCTTTGAGTTGCCGACAACGGCGTCGCGACACCACGACGAACGCGGTACCTTGGTCGCTTCGACCTGAGTCTCGCGTGGTTTTGGCGAGTCGCCGTCGTGTGTTCGGTCGGAGAACTGAAAACGCGAGAAGAGGCGCGAGACGGGTCGACGTCTCACTCTATCTCTCTCTTTTTCTCTCCCTCTCTCTCGACGACGACGACGACGACGACGACGACGACGACGACGACGACGACGACGACGCCGGCGACGTCGGTAGGTAACGAGAGGAGGGGAGGCGTGATTGTGTACGGCGCCTGCGTATCCCCACTTAAAATCAGCCACCGTAATCACCCCGGTCGTCCCGTTAATCTCTTTCGTTGGCTTCTTCTCTCTCGCACCTTCCTCCTTCCGCACCGCGCAATGACCGCTGATAATATTGATAAGATTCCGCAAAAGCTGCGGCGCGCGGCCACTCTCCTTGTCGGCGCTCTTCTATCTTTCGCGCTTGCAGGGGGTGACGAGCCTCGGGGTCACCGCGTATGTAATCTACGAGGACGTAACAACGTCACGCATTGTATTCTCAAGCTTTATTTCTCCGTTTATTCCAACGCGACGACTTGTCCGCGTCCGTCCGACGCCATGTAAATCCTGTGTGTGAAACTAATGTTCAACGTGTTTTGAAGTAACAATACGAATGCCGATTTCCTCCAATGAATAGATGATTAACTATCTCTCTCGCGATCTTTTGCAGCTCTCGATGAAAGATATATTCTTCACTAGATAAAGAAAAATTTAGTTCGGGAAAAAACTTTTTTACAATTTGAAAAATGTTGGCATTTTGTGGAGGAAAAATCGGCGTTAGATTGTTGGAGACATTGCGGGATGCGCGCAAAAGAAATAGGTACTAACGATAAGTGACGTATAACGATTGCTCCTTCTATTCTTTTTCTCCTTTGCGTATACATAGTGACTTCATCTTGTGCCAAAAGTAAAATAAAATAAATATCCCAGTTTTGTGCGAGATATAATATAAAAGTTTATAACAATAATATGTTAAACTATTTATGTGAATAACACAAATAACAAAGAAGCGTCTCTCTCTCTCTCTTTCTCTCTCTCTCTCTCTCTCTCTCTCTCTCTCTCAAGTGCGATTAAATCTTGATATCTTACAGAAATCTATAATATTAGCTAATTTAATATATCTATAATATTAGCTAATTTAATAACTGAAAGACAGTAATTAATCACTTATTTCACTTATTTAGTATTAAAAACATTGTTATTTAGCGCTTTTATTACTCCAGTTAGTAATTAATTACTGTCTTTCAGTAATTAAATTAATCAGTATCAAATTAGCTAGTATTAGATTTCTATAAAAGCAAATAATGTTTCTATGTAAATTATTAAATATATAAATTTTTCAGTTTTTTAAAAAAAGTTTACATGTTTATCATGCGAATGTAAATAAAAAAGTTTTATTAATTCTTTTATAAAATTGTAATTATAATTGACGAAAATATGCTTTGTATATTTATTGTTAGATATGCAATACAAAATATATATATATCAAATATTAATTTGTGAGTACATATGTGTGTCAAATCAAAGCACTGCCAAGAAAAATTTTACACAAACGGATTTTCAGTGAATCACGAGAGAATGATGCATCCAATCGCTTGGACGCTTAAGCGGCATCTATGACGAATTTTAAGACGCAAAATTTAAGCTTCAAACTCTAAGCTGTAAGAAATTACAGTGACCTTAGTAGCAATTTGTGGTGAAATATCAGTTAAACATTGGAAATATATTTTGCTAATATTTTGATAATATTATGCCAATAATTGTGCTACTAACGAAGCGGTTACGCTACTAAGTTATGAATGTACTCAAGTTATATCCAAGTAATATCCTGACATTGTGGATTCAGCCCGTTACCCCGCAGTCATCGCGATCTCTGTCGGCAAACTTCAGAAGCATTGTGGAATTGTCGGTATTGACAAATATCGCGGGTACGATACTACAAAAATTATAGCCAAGATGTCAAGAATTCATGACTTTATCAACATAGCGAGACGAAAGATTTACTTTGCTGTAGTAAATCCCTTATATCCATTTCTAAAAAAAATAATTTTAATTTTTATCTTGCTTTTTATTTTTCTTTAGTTTTTATCTTGTTTTAAAAATTTTCAGAAAAAGCTAAAGAGTAAATTAAACCAAGAGTAAAGATTATTTACATTGGTAGAAATGAGCCTAAATAGAGTTTCTTATTCTTTAACGTATGCCTTTAACTTCATTAAAAAATATACTTACGTGTTATATATTCGTATTGTTCAAAAATGATAATATTCGTATCTTATATTACTTATCGATTCCGTCATATTTGCATAATAATAAAAACCAGGGTTGTATGTTTATGCAAAAATATAATAGCTTATACGTTTGTACATTCGTGGACAATGAGATTACAACACTTTTTTCTTAATGAGTTTCGGAGAGCAGCTTACTCACTGAGTAAAACCTATTAAGAAAAAAATATTACAACCTCATTGTCCATGAAGTAAATGTGAACTGTGTAAACCATATATGTATTATGATCATCTATGTAAGTAGTGGGTGCATTCAGTAGAACACAACAGTTTTGCAATCGTATTATGATTTTTGCTGAGATAGAACCATTTCTCTAAATCTAAAAGTATAATTCAATCAGCGCGAAGAATACAATTGCAAAATATTTTGCTGAACGCAATCGATCTAAGGAGAAGTCGAAATAATGTCAATTTTATCGTAATATTGACTAATTATTGATCGAATTTGTATCATTTTTTCGTCATGATTCAATCATTCAATTATTTTAATTTTCTTGTTTTCCTTGGATCTTTTAAGCCTACATATTCTTTGTCGTATTGTTGTACTATAAACTGCAATAAAACTGCTCGCATGTACATTTTTATTTATCAATATTAAAGTCAGATACATTAACAATTATAAACCTTAGTTAATTATTTAAAAATAATTATAAGTAACAGACTCTTCAAATTACAAAGTAATAGATAGTTAAAAGGTGAGATTGAGAGTCAGACGCAATTGTAATTAAATTCAATTTAATAAAAAATAATTTAACAAACATTTCGGATCCTCCTCGGCCATTTTCAATGTCACACAATATATTTTATTTACTATAACTTTATGAATTTCCCGGCTTTTTATCAATATGTCTAATCTATTGCATAAGAATCTGTCGGCTCTTTTTGGAATTTGATCTATTAATTATCTAATTACTTGATTATGAAACCACTGTGAACAACACGCATTCAATTTGGACTAAATCTTCCAGGGAGAAGCTGGGAAATTTATCAAGTTAAATAGATTGAATATATTGTGTGACACTGAAGATGGCCCGAAATGTTTGTCAAATTGTTTTTTATTAAATTAAATTTAATTATAATTCTACCTAATTATCTGCGCTAGGGTATTCTATATCATTTATCGATAATTGTCGTTGTTTTTTTATCATACAAAATATCTGCGCATGAATAACACATAACGATACCGACAACTATCGGTAATAAGAAAAGCATCCTTCTTCCTGTATTTTTTTACGTTGTTCACTCGTTATATATTCATTGTATGTTCATAACGACAGTTATTTTTTATGTAAAATATCTGTGCAACTTTCAGCAAGAATGGAAATTGAAATGAATTGAAATGGATTCAGATTTTTAGAAATATTGATTCACGAATGTTAAAATGAATGCTTTTCAATCCTAAATGCAATTTTATTCATTTATAGAAATTGCATGGAATCTATTTCTATGCCTTTCAATCTAAAAATAATATTAGCTTTTTCTGTGCACACAATTATGAATACTGTTCAATTCAAAATTTTAAAATGCAGTTTTTCATCCAATTGGATCCAAATGAATCTAATTGAATCCAATTGAATCCAATTAAATCCAAAAAAAAATATTTTCTATTTAAAATATTGAATAGAAAAAAATTTCAATCTCGTTTACTGTAGGCTTATTCTGTAACTTTTTTAGATGAGCGTTTATGCCCGTTTTCAATTCACCGATCAATCAACGTACTAGTAGCTAAAAATAGTAGAAAAACATTTATATACACTTTATTTGTTTATGTGGTCGTTGAATAGTCACAAACAATTTTTTGTTTAAAAGATCTAAACTTCGAATAAAAATTCCGAAAAAATTCTGTAAGCTTAATTGGATCAAAATGAACATTTTTTGTAACCGAGATTTTTTTATTTGAATCAATAGTTTTTGAGATAAAAAAATGTCTAAGTTTGAAAAATGATTATCCTTTTTTCTTAGAAACTAGTCATCCAATCAGTATGAATAAAAAATGAAAATATTCGATCAATTTTAAACTAATATTATGAGGAATCGAATTAAATCATTTTTAGCCTCTAGAGCATTGATTGGTCAGTTAGAGCACTTTCTAAGTGACTTTTTGGGGATAAATCGTTCATGTAAACGTTCATCATTAACGACAATTTTACTAGCTAAGGATGTTGCACAGATATTTTGAAGGTAAAAAAGTTGTGCAACAACAGTAACGATACCGAACTGTCGTTAAAAGTTACAGAAAAAAATCTACTGACTCTCAATCGCCCTTTAACACTTTATACTATTTTAGTTAATTACTGCTTTCTGTATTGTGTTACTCAGTTTATAAAAATTTACATATTTTACATTGCTTGTAATTTACATTGCTTATCATAAAAAAGATAGTGTAAACTTAACGTAAACTATAACGGAAAAATCATATATGTATCTATGTAAACGTAATCTTGAAATACATCATACAACTCTGATAAAAAAACTATCGTGCATTACATGGATAAAGATTATAGAAACGATGAGATTGCATTGGGCACATAAAAGTTCCATAATATCCGTTTTTATCAATTACAACTTACATTTTACCTTTTTTCTACAATAGTTTTAGACGGATTAGAAGGAAATGTAAGAAGAATCGAGATTAACTCTCAGTACACACAACTCTAGCGGTCCGTATCTACACATATCCGGGTGTAATCCAGCATTTTTTTTTGCTTGTTATCTCAGATTATGAATTGATTTTAACAAAAAAATTTTTTTAATCTATCGGTTGAAGACTGAAAGGACAGAATTTTTGAGTTAAAATGTCGTAGCGCAAAAAATATTTTGCAATAAGTGAGAAGGGATCGGAAAAAAAATGTAAAAACAACGAATTTTTTCAAAACTTCATCTTTTTATCAAAAATAAATGAAAAAATAAATAAAAAAAGATTTTATTAGTGATGAATCAACAGCTAATGAGTTGAACTTGAAAAAACTATAAGCATTTTTGCGATTTATTCTAAGAACGATATTTTTTTTGCAAAGTGAAAATGAGTGATATTTCAGTTTTATGGAAACTAAACCGAAAATCTTTGAATTTTGATAGAAATAAATAAAAAAGTAATCCTAATATTCTTCTAATATTCTTCTAAATATTAACAATTTACTATTATATTTAGTATTTATCGCATTTGCCGCGGGAGCCATTAACGAGGAAGCCTAGGAGGAGAAAAAGTTTTCTTTTTCTGATATTAAGAACATAATAAAATTGACTTAAATCATTTTTTTATAATGTGCTTTATGATGACTCATGATTAAAATCATAAATAATCATCAATCAATTAATCATTTCAACTTTACAGTCTTAAGTTTAAGTCTTAAGTCTGAATTTTTTGACGTTGTACCTACAAGGAGTTAGGATAACCTCAACAAATATTTTACACCGTATAATTACATAGCTAATGGCGCATTAGAAGGTCGCCGAGCAAGAAAATTATAAAGGTGAAACTTCAGTTTTTTCCCCTCCAGTTTCAGCATCACTGCTCAAAGCCTGTTCAAATGCCTGAACTATGAAAATCGGGAGGGGTTACGCTAACCCCTTGTGTGTACTAAGGGTTGAAGTTACGGCGGGAATACATCAGAATCTTGGATAACGCAACCAAAGTCCTTCATTTCCTTCCTTTTCTATGAAATAAAGGATTAATTTTTTTATGCTTTATGTATTATGCAAAGATCTGTCCTCTGATTTTTTTTAATCTACATTGACAGAAACGAACACCAATTTAGTTCGAAAGTATCCGCCATTTGCACTAATCGCAAGATGTCGCGATTGCCTATTGCCGGTCCTTACCTTTCGATCTTACCAATCGCGAATGAATCTCCGCCGGTTCATCGTTTGTTGCATCGTGTCGGTGCGGAACAGAATTCTGCAGACGATCATCTCTTTAATCGGTACTCGTATACATAACATTCATACGAAATTTAATTGACAAAGACGCGAACACGAAACAGACTTGACAGGCAGCGACAATCTATACTTGAACAGTCGCCGCGCCGCGCGACACCCAACGGATCTGTTTGAAAACTGGCGGAGCCGTCCGCGCCGGTATCGGCCGATTCCGGTTGCGCTCGGCGATCTTCGGCTACCGGCGCTGCGGCTGCGGCTTGCTACCGCACGGGGTTCACGAGAGTCGAAGCACGGAGCCCCGCCCTGCCTGCCACCCGTCAGAGCCGTGAAGGAGCAGGAGCAGCAGCAGCAGCAGCTCCGCTTGTCTCGTTCGAGTTGAGAGTTTCCGTGTGTCGTCGAATGAAAACAATCGCCGACGTCCGACCGTCGTCATCATCGTCATCGTCAGCTTCTTGAGACGTTCTAGTTCCCATAATCGCGTGCTCCGGCTCCACACCATCGTGATAACGCGTAGCCGTCGCTTATCGTCGTCATCGTCGTCGTCATCATCGCGGTGTATCCATTGTCGCGACGTCGGTTAACCTTAAAGAGAGCGACAGGTGCGGTGGTAGTGTTTTCCCTCCGAGAAGGTACGACGAGTAAGCTCGAGTATATATCGATACTCGAGGCGAAGAGGTGTGACGAGAAAAGTGCGTAGTCATCGATGTGAGAGCCGAGGACGACGAGAAAGAGCAGAGGGAGCGAGAGTGCGAAAGGGGAAAGTGCGAGGAGAGAGAGGAGAGAGCGGAGAGGCCGAAGCAAGCCGGGAATTCCGAGGATCGCAGCTCCGTCAGGGAGCACCAGGTACGTAGCACCTCCGTAATTACGCATTCGAGGCTCCTCCGTGACTTCCAGCCGGCCCTTCCAGGTCCTTCCGAGTTCCGCGCGACTCGATCTCGATAACCGAGAGCCGAGAACCATCATGGCGGCCGCCTAAGCCTACGCTCTCTGTCAAAATCTCGCCTGCTCACCGTTATTTCGATCGCGCGCCGCTCGCCGCTCGCCGCCGGTTGTCCGGGCGACGACACCGACCGCCGACGGCGAGCCCGGCCACGAGAGCGAGTTCACTCCGGAAATTCTTTGCGTCACTCTTCTCGAGACTCGAGAACTCGCCCGTTTGCGCCCGTTTGCGCCCGCGAAAGAGACTCGACCTCGTCTTTTTCTTGTGTCCACGTCTGTCTCTCGTCTATAAAATGCCTCCTTCGATTTCATCTCGTTTGTCGCGCGACACGATGTGCGTTGATGATGATGATGATGATGATGATGATGATGATGATGATGATGATGATGATGATGATGATGATGATGATGATCCAAGAGAACTGGTTTCGGAAAGGACTCCGATTGCACGAACGTGTTCGGAAATAGAATGAGCGTCGCGATTACGTGGGTCTGGATGCATTATCGATCAGATCATTGATTGGAGTAGACTTCCAATCGAGATTGCCGGGAAGACTCTTGGTATA
>Ga0157364_1002327_pt1 | contig 17544 bp, 7 predicted proteins | sample AttsexASBM2_FD_111476 | JGI IMG/M metagenome (GOLD analysis project Ga0157364, IMG submission 111476) | Fungus gardens microbial communities from leaf cutter ant in Ribeirão Preto, State of São Paulo, Brazil - Atta sexdens ASBM2 | ecosystem: Host-associated > Fungi > Mycelium > Unclassified ... | reverse complement strand
TTTAAAGATAATTACAACAAAGTTTTTGTCATTTAAAATCGTTAATAATAATAAAATCATTTATCCAATAAATCTAATTAAAAGTGACGGTATAATATAATTCAGAAATATTGCTAGTACGGATTGATGTATCCTGCCAAACTATATTTCATGTCAGACATTAATTCTTCGGTTACATCAATTTTCGTTATATTTCACGTAAATAAAAATTTAATGAAATTTCAACACGGATCGCTAGAATTGGCATCAAATGCACTATCTGAAGTAGAGATCGAAATAATCGCGCAATATTCTATGCAAATCACGGGTTGACGACTTATCGGTAAGATTCACCATTTCCCAATTTGTACCCTGCAGAACCAATAGAATGACAAAGGACCATCAAGAGCTTTAGGACTCTCTTCCAGATAAATCGATTTCTCCCACCTTCTATCCGTTCAGCAGTGGCTCGTTTCCACCTTGTACCGGAGGTCGTCGTCGTCGTCGTCATCGTCATCGTCGGTTACCTTTTCTCCCGCTCTTGCATCGAGACAAATTAACGCCCCGATTATTCTTCTTTTGCCTACCTACGTCGACAACAACCTGCATCACGCCAAAACCAGCACCACTCGCCCTTCACCAAAGGCTCCGGTAATTAGCATAATTCGCGATAAAGAAAAAAAACAGCATGCCCGCGGAACGTTGAGAGGCGGTGAGAATTGCAGAGAGATCGCAGGGAGGCAGAAGTGGAATGAAGATATAAGAGTGGAAGTTCCGATAGGAGGATTCTCCTAGACTTATCCGTGCATTTTGAGTGTCGCGCATGTTCGACGATACCTCAATATTTTTTGCCTTTTTTATCTTTGTAAGAAAGATGAGAAAAAGGCGCTCTTCATTAATACTATTAATGAGAATAATTTTAATTACGTGATAAGCAATAGATGTACACTATTAGATATCAAAAGAGCAATGGCAACTCAATTCTTAAGTAACATTTGTTAAAAACTTTCATGTATGTTAAAATGTAAATTAAATCCATTTCTGTGGTTAAAAATCGTTCATATTAACATATACATTTAGTAAAGAGTAAATTAAATTTGATACAAATTTAATATATTTTCTTGAGTTAAATCATTTAACTCCATTGTTTTCAATCAATAGTTAGTAAATGGTATTAAGAGTTAATATTGGATATTTATATATACATAATTTATTCTGTATGACAATAATAAATTTTGATACATTTCGATCCACGATTCAGATCCTCTTCAGTAGATAATTAACACAATTAAATTACAAACTATAATATACGCATAATATACTTAGTCAATTTAAAACTATTTGTCTGTATCAATAATTGATTAAGTGTATTATGCGTATATTATAGTTTATAATTTGATTGCGTTGATTATGTACTGAAGAGGATCCGAATCGTGGACCGAAATGTATCAAAATTTATTATTATCATATAGAATAAATTAAGTACACATAAACATTCAGTATTGGCTCTTAATATTATAGTATTTAACTATTAATTTATTTCCTCTTTTAATTGTTTTAATTAAATTAATGATATATTGGATAGAAACAGTGGCGACCTACAAAAATGATTAAAAATATCTCAAATTGATACACAGTTAACAATATGAATAATTATAAAATCATTAAAAATTTGACAGCATACATCCGATAAATAATATAAATAACAAATAATAGTATTTATTAATGAAAATCATTTTTAGAATTGTTCATTAAGCAAGTATATGTACATTTAATATCTAATAAAATAATATAAAAGAAAAATAATATGGATTCACGGCAATAAAGATAATAAAAACCAATCAGTACAATTTAATTGAAATAAAATGGATAAAATATAACTCATAAAAAGGTACGATCCATATAACAGAATTGGGTAATATTCCAGTTCAATGTACGCATTCCGAGCCTTATCTAATGGCCACTTTTAGCAGTGCGATAAGTAACGCCTCGTTCATCTCGATAAGTATATACGTGAGCTAGATCGAGATAAAGCTGGGTCCCGTTGCGGTAAATAGCAGGACGCGTTCGATAATAATTTACTTAGTGAATTTTGTCGGTAAAACCCGGTGATATATTGACGCGTCAAATTTTTCCAGCTAAAAAAATTTTTTAAATTTTAAAGAATTTACAAAACAGAGCACGTGCTAAATCGCACGCATTAATTGTAAGTTAACGATCTTGTCGTTGTCAGTCGAATTCAACTTCAATAATATTAACATAATCATTATCAACACAATGGTCAACGCATAAAGATGTGATTTTAAAATTAAATCGGATAAAAGAAGCACTGAAGAAGAATAAAAGAACGTTAAAAGGACGAGATTCATAAATGGCGATGCTCCGATAATGAAACAATAATGTGCGATGGCCCGTGTCAATAATTTCAATTTGCCGGGTGGCGAAGGCCTAACTAAGGATGTCTTGAGAAGGGTATTATGTACCCTTACCATAGCGATGCATTCGCACCTATGCGAACTATGTAGACGAGCGTATCAATTTATCGACGCGACGGTGGCACCTAAATGCATGCCTGCGTCTAGCGATTAGACTGTGCTTGTAAACAAACGCATCTTTCTCAAAATTTTTCTTCAAAAAATATTTTAGAGAAAAAATATAATACATCATAAAATATTATATATCCATAAACATCTTCTACAAAAATGAAAGAAAAATATTAGTACAAGTTAAAAAAATAATACAAATATTTTTTGTAATTTTTGTTGTCATTAACATTTTTAATATTTTTCTTTGATTTAATTACACATTAATTAATTACATTAATTTTAGTTAGTTATCAGAATTTAAAAAATAGCACCTTATTATGGAGATTTCATCGTTATACGTGCTGACGAGATAATTGAATCGATGATTAAAAGATGTAATTCTCCAGCTTCATGGCGTCCTAATTTCCTATCATCGACTATCCTCTTTAGTTTCACTTTCTTTCTTTCTCATCGCCATGACTTGCGGCCCCGTCCTTCGACCCAGAAGAGACTCATTAAGGAATTCCGCGTCGACCTGGGGAATCGCTATTATTCTCCGCGGTTCTTATGGCAATCAGTGCGTGGCAACATCGCCGTAGGTATCGCGGGACTAAATCTATGAGCTATTTATTACAAAATTCAAATTCCCATTGGACCATCGGAGATCTTCAGTTGCGGTTAGTAAGATTGTATCTACTTTCACAAAGACAAATTTTTACTGGCTTTCACAAAAAACGATGACAGCTAATTTATCGATTGTTTTCGAAGAATTTATCTACCTACGTGTGAGATCATTCCGTTGAATCATCCGACGGTTTGTGTTCAATATCTTGGATTTAGACGTGGCTATCTGAGTTTAATTAACGTGACAGAAAAGTCACATTGATGATTTAACTCTACATATCTTTCATATTTCAATTTATTATTTAACAAATATCCTATGAATTTATTTATAAAATTAATAATCAATTCTTTATGTATTCATTTCTTACATTTTATGCGTATCGTATTAATCGTATTTACTTTGAAATTTTTAGTCGAAATAAAATATATATGGCCGAGATGTTCTATTTCTATAATATTCCTGATGATTATTTGATACAATAATCTTGTGTAAGAATATTATCATTAAAGTATATATTTTCATTGATAGTGAATCCAGATAACATTTTTGTATAATGCTGTATTTCCATGAATATCCATTAACGAAAGGAAGATGATCAAACAAGAACATAGACCACAAGTTCCCTAAGTGCAACTCCAAGAATTCTTACAAAGAGCATACATAGTGCTTATAACTTACAAGATTTTCTCTTTAAAGCGTGAATGAGAGAAGATACTGCTCTCGATTTTATTTTCCAAGCTCTTAGCGCAAAGAAAACTTATCTATTATTCGCATTCAAAGTCACAGCGAAAATTTAAATCGAGGAAACATTTGTCTTTCTGAAATGCATTTACACAGATCTTTTAAGGAAAATTTATTAAAATTCATTAACTGCAGATTTGTGTAAATCCGACGCTTGCAGTTTTTATGTAAAATCGTACGTTATTCAATGAAAGGAAAAGAGAAAAAGCCGCACACGTGCGGGTTGAATTAATGTACCGCATGTGGATCTGTCTCTCTTTAACCTTGACCCTCGTAATTATCGCAAATCCCCTATCAGAGGTGAATCATCCCCGTTGTCCGTGCTGCTTGCCATAAACGTGCTATTCGTGCTTCATTCTCTGATTTGTGTTGTAAGTATATGTTCGATATTTTACTCTGTTTGCTTCATTTATGATAGTAATCGATACGGTACTTATCGCAATCCTCCACTATGTGTCACCGTAAAATCAATTAAACACATAATTATTCAATCAAATGTTACAAATTTCCACAATTTAATTTGATGTAATTTCACCTTCAGTTTATGATTGCATTTCAAGTCCGACAGTAAGTGGTGTTAGTTTATAATTGAAAGTTGTATCTACAATTTACATATAAATATTATTTGGTTAGATCTGGCCTTGATTGTAATTGTTCTTTTCTCACTTATTGATTTATTCATATGACAAATCTAGATTAATTTAGTATTGATACAACCTTTTATTTAATATTAAATAATTAACTTTAACGAGATATAAATATATATTTTCAAATGTCAACGTTCTCTGTGCTTATAAATACATAACCAGATATAAAAATAAGTGTAAACATATCGCAATGTATTTCGGAAGAAAACACTGATTAGAGACAAAAGCAGAATGAGAGTCAGAAAACTTTCCGTTTTTCTCGTTGAAAATCAAGAGGAATGCTTAATACGCACGTGGCATCAACCATCATGTCGGCATATGAAATTCCCACGTTAACCTTGACCCTCGTATATACTCGCGATGGTGCCCACCACGCCCCAACCGGTGAACCATCCCCGTTACTTCCCCATAAACGCTTTTATCTCGGCTTGCGCGCTGCGCGAGCAGCGCGACTGCTATCGCTCATTCTCCTTTTTTTCCTCTCTTCTACGATTATATGGAACTCGCGGGCATCGTGCTCTGCTGCTGGCTCGTATCGATCTCTTCGCCCGCTCAACATCCGCCGCCGGTGCTCTCTTTCTTCATCCACCGAGATCACTCGTGCATCGAATATTCAATACGACATCGGATAATATGAGGTAATAAATTGAAGACTTGACGCGACGGAGTCTGCTAGTGCCATATCTTGACGTTATCTTTTCATCGAGAGCCTTAAGATATTTCCCTTAAATTTTTTTTTCAATCATTTGTAATATTTTTGATCTCCATAAAATTGAAAAAGAAAATACAAGGAATAATACATATATTGCAATATATGTTTATATATATATTTTTTTTCTTTTTTATTTAAATCATAATACATATCTGCAGGAAAGACGATTTTATATAAAAAAATTTAGCTACAGAAGATATGAAAATAATTTTGAACAAATTAATTATACAGTATATACTCAAGCTGATTGTTAATATATCAAAATTTTTTGCTGCATTGTTCATTATGCTTGAATTTCCTACATAATTATTTTGATGGCTCAACAAAATATAAATTACATTTAGATTTACAACCAGTTAAATTTTTAGATATTTCAGCAAAATTGTTCTTTCAGTGTTAATAATATTTTGAAGTTTTAATTATTTAAAGTCGACATAAAGGCAGAAATTCCAGCGCCTTCGGCTTTGAACACATTCAATAGGCGTTTACTAGAACAGAAACAGCTGCCACAAATGAAGGCCACTAACGCGAAGTATAATTAGTTTCACTCCTTACAGGCAGAGTAGATCCATAGGCTATAACCGTTTAAACCAAAGAATTCACTGGAAAAATGCCTTTGTGCGTACTCAGAGTCCCAGGCGACTTGTAGCCTTCATCAATGGTCAGTCTTACCTGGATAAGAAATTGAAAGCTGAGTCAACAAATTGCGACATACCTGACCTAACAAAACACGAAACTTTGTTCCAGAACATTTTTGTCTCGAAACAGTTATTAGGAAAGCGTGATTAACGCTTTCTTACCGCGCTGACAACGCGACGCACCCTTATTTGTTCAAGACTAAATTTGTACAAAATTTAAGTACAATATAATTGAAAAAGTGGATGTAGAAGGCATGTTACATTAGATCTATTTTTTATTCCTGCACTAGAATTTTCTCTCTCTCGTTTTCCCCAAACATATGTATATCTATTTCATTTGAAATTCTAAAAGTGTACATTAGTTTTATTACAAAAGACGAATCTTTTGTACAATGTTCAGTAAAGTTAGTCGATATATTCTCAGTTTCGGAAGAATAATTAATAATTTCGACCTTAGTGAAGTCGACTCATAATAATTTTTCCGAAACAAAGAATTTATTTGAAGAAAAAGCTTTTACAATTATTACCGTTCTAATAAAAAGTTATTAGAAAGTGTGGCAAATACAATGCTTTTTCTTTCTGTCAAAAAGTAAATGATTCTTCCGCTGTTTTAAGACAGTCAAGCAATGGTCGGTGGAACTTTCTGATGCAGGATCGAGCCCGGAGAAAATCCCGGACTTCCCTTAAAATCTTCAAGGAAACTCACCGCATCGTACCGGAGCCGAGAACGAAACGGCGCGGCGGGAGGGAGAGGAAGGAAGAAAGGGAAGAGAAAAGCATTGCTACAGGCGTCAGGATGAAGGTACATGTATTCTTTTTAAGGCGGAACACTTTACTGCCGCTCGTTCCACCAGCGGTAATGGAGGGAGCTCGACCACCCTCGAAGAATTAATTCGGGGCTAAAACCGAGGCGAGCACACCCACCCCCGTCGATATCGAGTCGCTCGCCCGGAAGTGTTAGTGTCTACTTACCACTCCTTCAGTTAGCTTTTTACTTTAGTTGACCGCATTAGCGTCTCTCGTTTCGCAGGGGCGCCACTACCGGGACGATTTCTAATTTAGTCACCAATTTAAGCGTAGCCGGTCCCCTGAGAGAAAATTAGATATTTCTATTTCGACATGAAAATCATTGCTTCGGCGAAATTCTGTTCCGCGCACGAGTTTTAATCTTTTTTATTCGTTCTCTTCATGAAAAAAAAAAACGATTTGGTTAAAGTATCTAAAAGTTTAATTATAGATACACAAGCTCAAATTAATTATTAAAATGTCAAAATTTTTTGCAGCATTATTCATCATGCTTGAACATCCTACATAATTATTTTGAACATAAATAAATTAAGTCTCTGAAGAAAATAAATCAAAAGAAATAAAAATTGCTTTTAAAAGCTAAAACAAAAAGGTGTATATAAATTTAATATCATGTAATGACAAAAATATATAAATTTATTTTCACATAACAGTTAATAGTAAATTAATAAAAATAATAATCATTCGCATTAATGAACACTTCAAACATTTCACAATATTAATAAATGAATTATTTTGATGGTCCAACAAAATTATTTTCAAATCTCTATCTGACTAAATTTTTAGATACTTTAGCAAAATTATCTTTTTCATTTTTTTCCTTCGTATTACAAGTGCCGATAATTGTAGATTATTTCACCTTATGAGAACGCACCACCTGTCAATAATTATGTATACAAAAAATTTCTTTGTATTAACGCTAATGACACGAGAGAAGAAAAGATTTATTTTCTCTATCACTACATTTAATCTTCTAGAGTTGATAGTAGAGTCTATTGAATCCACTTAATTACAAATCTCTTTGTTAAAACGTCAAGTAATTCAATTTTCTTTATTACATCTGCAAATTCGAATTATTCTTATTAAAATATGTTTATTATTCATTCTTTATACGAGTTCATCACGTATCATTTTAATTCCTTGTAATTAATTAGTGCCTTTTAATTAATACAAATTAAATAAGTGCTCCTAACGTAGCGTCAGAAATTGTGTATGACAAATTTTGGCGTAGTTCGAAAAGTTAATTAAATACAATATTGATACGCAGGAAAGACGATGCCTACATACTTCAATACGTACAATACGATGCAGATTTAATGATTTAAGCATATCGAACATCCACACAAATCTCATTCACCAAGATTGCTTAAAGCGCTAATTCATTGCGTTAATTTAACAGGCAATAGATTTTAACGTTGCCATCGCTTGTTGTATACGTATATACATTTACTTCCCGTAAATCCTGAGGGATGCTTGCCGAAGCATTGGTGTAGATATACCTCACATCACTATCTTCCCCTGTTTAAACTTGAAAATCCCAGCACACCACCTTTCTTCGTATTTACTAGGGTACTGAAAGATTCTTGGCGCAGTTGTGCTCGCTCCCTTGTATCGTTCGCTTCGCCAAAGCAGCCTCTATTCATCCCCCGGTGCGCATCGTCGTCGGCGTGAGTGAGACAACCGCAAACTCGCAAATCGACGATGGCCAGAAAGAGTACGGTGAAGCCCCTGGAGCAGCCGTGAACGGGGTGAGGAAGCGCAAGGGGAAGGAGAGAGAGAGAGAGAGAGAGAGAGAGAGAGAGAGAGAGAGAGAGCAGTTGGCGTTCTCGTGTCATAGACAAAGAAGCGACGAGATCGAACCTCCCGCCATGTACGTTGCGGAAACGACCGAGCGTCGACGAAGCGGTCGAGACGGTCGCTCAGTTACGCGCGAGACGTGCATCGTGTCACGTTGTGTGCTGCTGCGTTGCGTGCTGCGAGGATCTCGGAGTAGTCGGAGTCTCGGAGATGCGACGCAGCCGGCCGTCGCCGATCGTGCGCGTGCGTTACATCAGCATTCACTTGCTCGCTCGCTCACTCGCACATTCGTTTCGTCCATCTGTCCCTGGACTTCTCGATAATATCGGAGCCTGTGTGATGCATCTTGTCGTAAGTTTTCGTAACGTTTATCGCGAGAGGAGAGTAGCCGATGATCGTATCAATGTAGCTCGTTGATATCTCACGGAACGTAGCCGATCAAAGATTGCAGCGTCCAGTGAGTAATTTTTGCCTGATTGATTAAAATACGTCGCTGATCTGAGAAGAGCTCTTTCAGTTACCGAAAAGAGTGTGTTGTGTGTGGACTGATATCTTCGAAATTGGGAGCGTCCTATCAGTTCAGGCTGACTCCAAAAATTCAGAGATTATCTCCGGAGATCTTATCGTTTATCCGTTTATCGCAGTGTCTCCTATCTTACGGCTGTCTGAATAGCGATTGTATATGAACAGACTGATATTGAAAAGTGTGAGCTGCAGCTACAATTTGCGGATAACCTTGAGCTTTCCGGTTGGCGAGAGAACGTATAGAATTGTGCACTTTGTTGCGCGACGCGTGCGGCATGTGATATGAAACTTAGCGATACGAGAATCCCCGGCGCGAGTATCAATGTTCAGTGGACCTTGCTGCGAGCTTACGTTTCGCCGATTTATTCTTACTTTTTTTAACCGACTTCATTCTTTTCTCGAATTGAGATCTAAGAGGATCTAGTTGTCGTGGCAACAATTCTCATAAATGCGACGTGAAGTCGAAACAGAGCACGTATTATGGAATGTTCGGAATGAATTCTGATTGGAATTATTACGTTTTTCCCGGAAAACACAATAGAAATCTAGGGAATAATTGAATAATTCCTATTGAAATTCCATTCCGAATAATTTCAAAATACGTACAGACCAGAAATTCGTCAAATGAATTTCTCTGATCGTGTTTATCCTTGAGTCTGTTTTTTTAGGCTTCGTCATCCTGCAGATAATCTTTCATATGTTTCGCATTGGACGCGGTTCATCTTTTCTTTTGTTCTCCTCACGTTAAAGGAAAAAAAAGAGAAAAAATGAACGATGTAAAAAAAATTAAGCTGAAAAGAACTTCTTGCTATGAAGAGAAAGATTCTCTATAGGATCACGAATCCCCGTAGATTTTTCAAAATTCATTTCCGTTTCGACGAACATCGAGAAACGAAAAGCGGCCGATAAACGGTCGCGCGAGAACATCGATATTTCAGTATTCCGGTAGAAATTGGATTGCGAACGAACGCATTCTTCGGCATAAAAGGATTCAGACTCTCGACCTGATAACTTTATCAGTGGCGCACGCGTACGCGGCACAGTGAGAGACCGTGAAAAGGCCGTGAACGAGAGCGGGGAGCGTCGGTGTAAAGCTATTCGCAAGGCGTCTCGTTATTTGCGGGCGTCCGAATGACGACAGGCAACGTGCGTGGCGCGGGTCATCGCACGAGAGTCGCCGAGATCGAGTTCGCGCATTGCCGCAATTCGACGAGCTCCAAACTCAAGGCTATGGCACACAAAAAAAAAATTTAAAGTAAGATATATACCCACTCTCTGCAATAAGCCGTAAAAATTGACCACAATCGTAATGCGAGAAACTCTTTAAATTCTTTCGAATGTGACTCCAAAGGAATGAAAATTCTGCCACTCTTGAAAAAGAGAGTGAAATTCATTCCAAATAATTCAGAGAGAAGATGACTACAATTGATCAATTTTGATTTTACGGCTGTTGCAGAGTAGACAATAAGCGGTAAGCAAATCAACTATTTTCGGTCTGATCTAGAGGTTGTTTGCCCTATGGTCTCTTACTATAGCCAATTTCGCTTATTGCTTATGTTTTTTGTGTGCCATAGCCTTTACTCTCATCTCTCGGAATCGCCCAGAATCACCGCACGGCTACAATTTCCGCAAGCCCTCTACTGCTATGTACTTCCCTCCGTTCTCTTTGTCTTTCTGTCTCTCTCTCTCTCTCTCTCTCTCCTTCCCTCCCTCCCTCCCTCCCTCCCTCCCTCCCTCCCTCCCTCCCTCCCTCTTTCAGTCAGCCACCGCTCTCTGGACCACTGTGCGTGCAGTTTCCGCGTTTTGTATCGCGCAGCCCCGGCACAGAAAATGTGGGATACTCGCCATCGTACGTGTGCGTGTGTATTTTCGGCGGTGAACAGATCGATCGACTCCGCCGGCCCTTGTTTCTCGCTGTCGTCGGTCGCGCGCGCCCATGTGACTCTACCCGCGACGCCGATCGTATCCGATGTACGTCAGCATCGTTGCGCGTGTAACTGACCATTTCTCGGCTGGGACAATAGTCGTCGGATTTACTCCATCCCTTTCAATCGTGAAACAACAAACACTTTGTACGCCTCACTTCTTTCCTTGCAGAAATCCAATTTAAAGATTTCAGGTATATATGTATAGTCTCTGTAAAAAATGACTGGAATTGGAAATGTATATAACTCGTAAAAATGTATAAAAATGAATGTTATATATATATACGAAAGTTAAATAAAAGAGAGAGATCAATATTTGTATTTAACGATACAATTTTGAAGTTTAAATGAAAATTTTCTCATTTATCTTAATTATTTTTAAAACATGTATATTTACTTTTTATTGAAATAATTTTTATTTAAATTCTAAATCACCATCAAACATTTTTTATGTTACTTACAAATACAATTTAGAAAAATATTTTTTCATAATTTTTTCATTTTGTTAAATTACTTATTTTTAGTATTAAAAGAGATAGAACGCTTTAAACAACTTTCTTCATTATTGCTTAATGCTTTCTAAGAAAGCATTAAACAACAATGTTCTTAAAATAAATAATTGATCACTACCTCCAACATTAAAATTCTATAAGAATTCTTTATCCCTTCGATACTTGAACAACTTATTTTGAACAACTTATCTTCATATTAGTTCAAATGGAGAGCGCAATAAATCATGGAAGGAAAGATGAGAATAATTACGTTAACGAGAAATTATCTGTTGAGACATATTTATTTCCGGAACTCACTTTGTTCTTTAACCTGATTTACGCGTGAAATTTATTCGAATTTCCAGCTTTTTTAATTTGATTAGAATTAGGATTTAATTATGACAGGAAAATCGTAATAAAAAACGTCCGCAATAATGTCTGAATCAAATTTAAATCAAATTTAAAAATGTCAAAGGAACACAGACGTATATCTCACGACTCATCAAACCACATATTGTTCTTCTCAGAAGCACAGAATCATACGCTCGTATTTCCTGAGTTTATCTTCGTCATATTGCCCTGTGAATGTGTTTATTGCGTTGATATGTATCTCAAAGATTATAAACATAATAGCAACTCGATTTCGCGTTCTCCTTTTTGATCTTCTTCTTCCAAGTATCAAGTATGTCTCAATTTCGACTTTCAATGAATCTAAAAATAATCCGAAAATTTTAATTTACACAGAAAGAACGATTTTACTGAAATGTCTAAAAATTTAACTAGATACAGATCTAAAACTAATTTTGGTGGATCATCAAAATAATTAGGACATTCAAGTATAATCTGCAAAAAAGTATATTTTATATTCTGGCAACGGCAACGAGCTTGAGTATTCTACATATAATTAATTTGGTATTCAATTATTTTCAGATCTAATTGTTTTAAATATTTCAGTAAAATAATTTTTTTCGTGTATTATCTATTTGATTAAAATAGAATACCCTTTCGGTCAATCTCCATCTTTTTACGATAAAAACGAGACATAATGTAATTGCAAAGATCGTGAAAAAAATCATTGATATAATTATTTTCGCGATCAACAAACTAAATTAAATGAGAGAATCGTTCTCTTTATATCTTATTCGTGATATTTCTTATTCGTATTTCTTAGAAACTATCATCGTGAATTTATCATATCAGAATTTTTGTAAGAAATCGAGGGTTGAAAATCGCTGGGGAATTTTGATGTGCCATAAGGCCGATGTATTAGTTATTGCGCAACTTTTCTTCGGTTTTAGCGTGAGGAGAATACTTTTCCAAGTTTGGCAACATCTTTCTAAGCTGCCGTGTATACGAGAGAATTACACGGGAGGTCTGTTTTTTTATTGATAGTGCGACGATCAACTATGGACGTGCGCGAGCGATGTAATGGAAAGGATGGGAGAACGTTTGAGGGGGAGGCCCGTCGAGAATTTCCAAATGCAGCGGCATACCGACGGGAAATCCGCCGTATTTATAACGGCCGCACGTGCTCCTCTCTCTCTCTCTCTCTCTCTCGTTCTCTCCTTCGACTAACAGCGATGAATAACTGATGCCATATCCAATCAGTAAATGGAATCCGCGACCGTGGCCGGAGAACTATGTTCCGCTAACAAGAATTTAAGAAGCGAATTTCAGGGCAAATCTCGCGCCGAACGTTCCACCCGTCTGTATACCGGATAATCGCGAGATATCAGGGACTTGATGCTCAGCGATGGTGATTGATCGTCCTTTCTATTGAAAATTCGTAACGGTTAATCGATTTATTTTCTAGAGCGCGACATTGCATTACCTTTAATCGAAACAATCATAAAAGTAACGTTGCCTGTCACAGCTGAACTAATTAAGATTTCGTTTATTTTCATTTATTTTATTAGAAATATTTTCGCTCGTTAACGTGCCAAAATACAATTACGAGAAACTTGTGTCTGTAGTTAACTGGACAGTTGACTCGTTAGTCGAATTAGGTCTTTAATATTTAATGTAAACTCTGGCGCGTTCATTTAATATGAATAACATCCATACGGATATACTAACACAGGGATAGATATCTCTGTACATTTGAAATTAATGCAAGTAAAAAATCTCAAATAGAGATCTTGCAGTATTTTAATAATTTAAGTCGATTTCGAGTAGAGAAATTTCTATCAATATCAAATTTTTTCCTAAAAATTGAGGATTAGTTTACTGGACGCATTTTGCAGCGTTAAATTAATTATTATGATTTGCGAATTGCTATTTCAATGAAATGACGCCTCATTTAATTCTAATTTCCGTTCTATTAAATTTATATTGCTCATTAAAAAATATTAGTAAATAAAATTAAATATATAACAAATAAGAAGAGCCGAAACAATATCATTTAATATTCAGAATATAAGAACAATCATATATTAGTAAACGTTAATAAATAATATCGTAATCTAAAAATTATTAAATTATATCCACAAAATTTTCTTATAATTTATCAATCGTTCACGACGAGAAAAGCTCTCGGTCCAAGGTTGGGAAGTCTCGTGTTGTGTAATAGTCGTACGGTTCAGCACGATCTCGAAGTAGCAGGGCCATAGGATTGAGCACCTGCTCTCTCTGCTCTCTCGGTGCTATTTCCGTACATGCGTCGATTGAGCGGGCTGGCAAGACGAATCGACGCCAAGAATTCTACGAATGATCGAACGCAAACCACATCCTTGCGAGGAAGCTTTGAACTTGCGTGTTTATAGTTTCGCGACCGACAGTTACCGATTCTACATAAAATTCCGATGTGAATAACTAAAGAAATGAGTTACGAAATTTCAGCATTTTCGAAAGGATGATATCGATAGGATTTAATGGGTAGTACTCAAGTAAGAATTATTAATTATTTATAAATTATTTATAAAAATAACATGAATATCATTTTATAGAAATGTCAAGAGTCATTATTTGAAATCTTTCAGAATGTTACTATCGAAAATTGACGATATTATTACTCAGTAAAAATATCTGAAGCTTTCAGAAATTGAGAATACTTTCGTTTTTTCTCTTATTTTCTTCTTTCTTTTTCTCTTATTTTCTCAATCGCGTGGATTATCTTATTGGCCGATTGATGGATTGTCATGACAGAATTATATCCTTTCACTAGTAGAGATGTAAAGACCCTTTAATCAAAGTCTGACCATGAGATAACCTATGATTGGTCCAACATTTTTCGTCAAATCGCGTTAGTCAAAGCGAGATAGCACATATCTTTTTCTTTCTCACATTGCTGCGCAACGAGATAAAACATATCTTTTCTCACTCGCACGATTTTGATGAAAAATATATATCGGTTCTTGTTATGGCCAGACTTTGATTAGATTTATCTAGTCACTAACAGATTCAAATGTTAAAAGTATCAAATTTAGACAATCTGGTCTAACCGATTGGTCTAACTAATTCTGAGATTAATATTCTTTTTTACATAATAACTTTTACATAATAACGCTTCATTTTAGTTTTATTTCATATCGAATTATTTTATTCAATTGTATTTTTAAGCGAAAATTTGTACTTTTAAAAGCAATAGGTTTTCTATGCATATAATTATATAATTATTTATTTAGCGACAGCATAATATTATTCTTAAATCACTTGATCTAGGAATGTTATAAAATGACATAAAATATTATGAAGAAATAGAAAATGGATTTTTAAACCACAGATTTATTTGCGATTTTATTTGCGAAACGTGTTTTATTTAAGCAGATTAACTCGGATAAAAACAGGGTTTGTGGGTCGCTTGATAGATGATGTTTATTTCTTTCAATCATACTTTAATATTTTATAGCCCAATATCCCAAACTTAATGTTAACTGAAATTATTATATATACGTAAATACAATAGTTTCTAGCGTTTGCTCCCAAAAAAAAAAAAAAAGCCCTTTATTTGAACCAAGCATTATTCATAAACGCTTTCGCTCTCTACACATGCTTAGGCAGGATTGATTCATCGCAGAGGACGAAGGTTAAGGAAACATCGGCGAAATCGGGGGAGAGAACAGGGACGCGTACTGTATCCAACCGGTCGCTGTCTGTTATCGATGTCTGTTATCGACACGAGAAAGCAGTTGACAGAGTTTATTGAGTAACCGAGAGCATACCAAGCCTGCAGGATGCCTCACACGTCCCGTTGTGTCCTCGAATGTGACTCACTCCGATTCGTGAAGGAGCGGAAATCTTGTATTTGTTCGAAAAAGACGATTATTCTTTGTTGACACGCTTATCTCTGCCCGATTGCCCCGAACAATTCGAACAATCCTCGCTCTTCTGACGTAATGCCCGATTGAAGGAAGTCGACGCGCGCGATACAGGCATAATGCCACGTGTCTCGGCAATCGGGTCAAATATACTTTGCAGGCAGATAGATTACGAAAGAGACTCTTCATGAACAGTAAAATTGAGATATTCTTGAGGGTGCAAACACTTGACGCGAACATTTTGAATCCGATTATAACATTAGCAACAGATTTCAGCTTATGCATTTCCGATTGAAAGATATTTTATTACGCGTGCATCATAAAAATATTATATAAGTGACATAGAAACATTATTTTCGAAGTAACTGTCCCTACAACTGCCCCTCAAATACAATAACATTTTTTTCCGTTATGATTTTATCGAGTTTTTTTTTATGACGAAGTAATTAATCGCTTGGATCTTTTTCAGATATCTCGAGCAACACGCATGGAATGTCAGAACGGAATTCCATCTTTCGATAACCATTTCCCGTGTTTGAAGCAATGCGTGCCCAAAGCCCCTTATCATTCTCCTGTCCGGTGTAGAGTTTGTTAGACGACTGGACGGAGAACTGATAAGGGCCCGAGGGTCACAGAATCATCGTGGGACTGGATACATTGGATGCCTTTCGTCTGCTAAATATCGAAAACATATGGCTGGATCAATGCAGGCTGTTTATTCTTCAATTTGAATTTATTATAATAATATAATAATAATATTTAATAATCAATCCTTATTATCGCTATTATTAATCGTTAATTTATATTCATATGTCATTAACAATTTAACAAGATAAACAAGATTTTTATAAACAGAATTAAATTTATTTAATTAGTGTTAAAATGAACATTAATTGATTATATCACATAAATATATGTTATATAAATTTATGAATAAAACTTGATTTATATTTTTATAGGTAATATCTTTTTGAGGAAGAGAATTTGTAAGATATAATTTACACTGACGAGAGGATAAAATGAATCGTATCTCAATAAAAATCTGTTTTATTATAAACACAATAAATAATATAAAAAAATAGTATTCCCTGTATTACTCTACATTCCTCTATATTAAGATTGCGTCTGCGATGGTTTAAGGTAAACAATTGCTCGTCAAATCATTAAAATGACACAAAAATATTATCGAATTTATTATGGAAGATAAAAATAGAAGACGTGTAGATTTTGTAATTATTTTCGTTAACGTCATACAACTTGCTCTATTGCACGATAACGTATTGCATAGCTCATAGAATCGATTCATTCGTCTATTCGCTGATCGTCTTAACCACAAGAACTTCCACATTTGAATTACAAATGTACGAAAGTTTTAAGGACGATTAATTATGTTCCCGTACTCTTGGATGCCGCATTTTCTACCTCGTAATTCGGATTTATCTGAATAATCTGTCTAGATGTAGCCTCGCACAATTTTCTCGGTTGATTTTGCACGATCAGTATCTGTTTCGTTCCCTCCGACTTCTCTGGTATAAATTGATTGACACCCACGATCTTCAATGCCGGTAGAGTTTTTATGATCGTTGCATTCGGAATCGCGAGATTCGCAGTGCCGCAATCCATCTTCGGAAGTATCACCGGATTCTTAATTGACATGATTGATTTTTTCGTCGACACACTCGGGATCTCCGTTGTATAAGAGACTGATCGTTTTACAGGGACGCCATTGGTCGATATCGGCACCGTAAGTATCTCCGGATTATCTACTGATATTAATTTGGGTCCAAGAATTATTCCTATAAAATTCAAAAGATCAATTGCAACAAAATTATTGCCCGAGTATATTCTTTCTGTATGTCAAAATAAAAACAAAATA
>Ga0157364_1002326_pt1 | contig 17546 bp, 5 predicted proteins | sample AttsexASBM2_FD_111476 | JGI IMG/M metagenome (GOLD analysis project Ga0157364, IMG submission 111476) | Fungus gardens microbial communities from leaf cutter ant in Ribeirão Preto, State of São Paulo, Brazil - Atta sexdens ASBM2 | ecosystem: Host-associated > Fungi > Mycelium > Unclassified ... | reverse complement strand
GAGAGAGAGAGAGAGAGAGAGAGAGAGAGAGAGAGAGAACCACCGATACCATCAATGAGCCTCTGTCGGCTTTCCTTGCGTGAGGTCACAAGAAGCTTGTGGCTGCTATTGTCAGTCTGATCACGAACTGACCACCTCTACTGCACTCGTGATCGCGAGAGAAGCTGCTTGCGCGCTTATCTCTTGCATGATCCCGACTGAATCCCTGCTACATTTTCCGCACGAATGTTTCGGGCGTTCTGTTGAATTTAATTCCCAATCAATGATGTGTTAATATATAAATTACTCCTGAACGTTCAGCAAAAACATCGTAACATCTAAGCTCTGAGACTCCATGAAACTTTCTGATGTTATGCATAATTATTAATTAATTAATAAGAAATATGATGTCGAAAAATTAATTAGAAAGCATTTTGAGCGCTTGACATTTTTTGTCACATCTTTTTCGGCACTTAAATCTTAAATGATAAAATAATAAATATCCAGAAGAGAAAATGCATATGAGTTGATTTTTAAAATTGGTTCTTGTGATTTAAGCGTATCACGCGAGTTAATTCGCATTCAATCGGGCGGAAAAATCTGATTAGTCACATCGATCAGAGACAAAGTACATATAGAACGATCGACTAGTTTTGCACGAAACAAGATCTCATTTCCAGCTGGCTGCGTAGCGGCAGAAATATAAAGAGAAAGAGAGACGTAAAGAAAAAAGTATATAGAGAGAAGGAGACATGCATTGCCGGCAGCGCGCGAGCTGTACCTTTTTTCTCTCCTGTTCGTTCCGCGCGCATGAGAGACGCTCTCGAGCATCTCGACGGAGAGCGGTAACTTTCTAAAGATGACCAACGGTCGCCTACGGGAGACCTCGATTCCGGTCCCTCTGTAGATCGTTGCTCTTGGCCGAGTTCCACGGCGACCTCTTAATCACCGCGATCACCAATTTATCCATCGCGGGATTCTCATTCCCCGCGATTCGTGCACAATCGGGATACATCCGAGAATATTCCAGTGCGCTAACAAGGGACCGGAGTCATACTTTCTAGGCGTCTTAATGAATTCCATGGAGTTGCACTGATGATCGATCATGTCGTGCGATGGTATATCACTTCCTCGATCCAGCTCAAGACCATTCGTTCATAATTCATTAATTGAATTGTTACCAGGAAACGTGGCGTAAATTATACTTTTTGTATTCTTGCATCACATAGATATTGACAATACTCTGCGCATGCTGAGACTACGTAATCAGAAAGAATGCTAATTACGGGTATCAAACTACTCGTGCATCAAACAATGTTTAAATGTTTGAACTTATCTGTCAATGGGTACGGTCGCAATGCTGTAAACGCTTTGAAGCGTTTTTTAATTGGTCAGTTTGTAAAATTCTTTCTAATTGAGTCAATTAGCTCAATTATTCGCCCTTTAACATTATCTATTCGTTTAACTGCAAATATAATTGAGGGTCACTTATTATTAACTCTCCTCAGGATTAAATTGTTACTAATTCATTTATACTTTTCATTTTAATTTCCACTCAAAAAGCATTTGTAGCAAGATTTTGACCAATGTCTGCGGCATTTCGAACGAACAATCGCGTGGATTTGCCAGCTAAATAACTTTATTCAACGAATGTTCCATACGCGTGTAACGGATCGCGTGGACTTTGTTACGGTATTTCCGGTACAATTTTATGTGTCAAATTCCGACTGTATATATGTATATATATATATATATATATATATATGTGTACGCGTTGGGAAAAGTGCGATAAAGATCTGCACGAGCGACAAAGAACAATCCCTCGACACTCGAGGAATACATCATCAGAAATACAAATGCGAGTTTAAAGAACCGTAAGCGAGAAGAAGTCTGGGAATTTGTTCAAGATCCAACAATTATCACATGTTATGGTTATACAAAATTAAATAATTAATTAATTTAATTGACAATATTTATCAAAATTTTAATATTGCAAACAAAAATGCAAAAAGAATTGAAATATCGAATAAATCATACATAATATGCAATAATATATTTGTGTAGTTTAATGCATCAAATAAATTAGATTGATAAAATTTTTCATTTGTCTCTCTCGGAATATTTCAACGTGTTTCGATTTTCTTTACTGATATCACAAAGAAAAATTAACATTAATCGGAAAAATTCCGCAAAGCTTAAGAATTTCTATGAAACTTTACAAAGTCTCTAAAGTGAGACTACGTATTTGTGGGAGATCTTGTCGTTATGTACGCAATTTTCCACATGACCGTGAAAGTAGAGGCAGGAATCTCGGTATTTGCTGACTTCCGCGACAGGGTCGTCCATCAAACATTAAACGAAGTTTATCTTCTTCCGGCGGTGATTTTTCCAAATGACATGACATAAATTCATCGTGATTTTCTCCACAATAGCGGAGAAAAAATTGCAGTCACATTTTGTATAAACGGGAAAAAAAAATCAAAAAGTCGACTATTATTTTTAATCAAAAAAGATCTATAATGCTTATTTTAATGTATTCATTATTATTATTTTATAATCATTATGTCATTTTTAATAATTTAATCATTAGAATAATTTAATCGTTATTGAAAATTTTTGTTTGTTTTCAGATGGTATCCAAATGGATTCTGATTCAAACAGTATCGTCCATTATCCAAATGTACAACGTATTTTTGTGGAAAAGGTAATTAGCACATTTATTGTCTCCTATAGCGAACAATTATTTGATAATTATTAGTATTTGGTAATAATGAATTATCTATATAAGATTATCTTAGGATATAGATAAAATTATTAATAAGTAATCATTTGCTTCAATAAATAATGGTTTTATTTTAATTAGGAAATTGAATGAAGCATATTATATTGTCATTAATATCTCGCTTGTTTTCTTGATGTTATTTTTCTTGTTAAATTATTAAAATTGAGATGAGTATTGTACAACTATTTGCATATATCACTAAACGATCTTCTTAAAGATCTATCCGTTACATATATTTCTTAAACCAATAAATTATTCAAGACTTTGACCTGTTTGCATTACTAGTACTGTTATATTTGTATGATGTATCAAAATAAAATCGAATTAAATAAGAAACATAAAACAAAGAGATCAAGATAATGTATGAATCGTGTTATAAAAGAATCTTCAATGATTTTCTATTGCACTTTACTTACAGTGAGTACAAAAAGTACAATGAGTTACAAAAAGTATTCGTGCAGAGAAAATATTTTTTTTAATTTTATTTAAAAAAATTAAATATTATCTAGCGAGAAATGAGTCATCGAATTGATATCGAATCAATATCGATACAATAATTTCAACATCAATTTGACGTCAATTCGACGTCAAATTGATGATCATTTCTTGCTTTCTGAGTAATTAACAATTTATTCATAAAGAATAAAATAGACTATATGTTTCTTAAAATTATATATACCAAAAAAAGATATGTATTAATTATAGAAAATATCATCTGAAAAATAAGCGAAAATTAAAAATTCCGTTGTTTGGATATTTAAAAAGTATTCATACAATCGAGAAATTTAGCTTCTAATGTCAGAAATACATGCGAAGCTCGTTTGTTTATATTAGAACAGAATGTATTCATTGTATAAAATTGCTAATTAATATTTATTTTTCTACTTTAAAAATAAGACTTTTTTTATAAAATATTTTTGCTCTCACTGTATTTATTACTATATTCAAAAACATCAAAGCATGAAAAATCAGTAAATATTGATAATAGTATTCTAAATTTATTCGCATACTTTAGTCGATTTCTCCAATGCGACACAAAAAAATCAGTTACAGCTATCAATATGACAAAGAATTTTTAATAATAAGAGAAAAAAAGAAGAAAACGTAAAGTCACATCTTTCATCTATAATATAAAAGTAACACGTCCCAGTTTTGCTCATACATATGTATAGATGTAGGCGCTAACTTTTGCGACTAACGATATCCGATATAACGTGCCGAATAAATTAACATATGCATAGATCGCGGAAAGAAAAAAGAAACTCCCAATCGATGGTACTGTTAGTGATAAAAATATACACGGAAGATGCAATGCGAAAGAGAGAACGGGCCGCTTATTACCGCGCCGCTGGGTATCGCAATTCGCAACACGGGGCAGCTGTCTAGCTTGTACTTGCACTTGCGCTTACAGCAGTCTTACCTTCATTCGCCTTATGCCGAGGAATGACTTGCTAATAACACGAATCGTTATCTAACGAGAGGGAATCGGACGTTCCGCGTGGAACAATATATTCTCTCTTTCGCAGAGAACGAGCAGCCCGCCGATAATGACAGATGAGCGCCGAAAATGAACGGGTAAACTGGTTCGTAAATTGTACTTCGCGTCCGCAACGTTATCTGCATCCTGATTTCTCTGACACTGCGTTATTCACATATATTCCACGTACACTTGATTATTCCCTGACATGCTTAACTCCATTATTCTAGAGATTCTAGAGAGAAATGTAGAAAACATAAATAATTTACATATGTATATATCATTCTAATTGGCTGCAAATAAATATAAAAAAAAATTTAATTGATTTAAATTTATCGATTCAGATCGATATATACAGATTTGGTAACATGCAATAATTAATGTGGCTGTACCATTATAATTCTTTTTAGTACGAAGATGAAGAAGTGCTCGATATCGACACCCTCAACAATACGAAGAGAGCTGATCGGCAGGTTCTATTCTTTAATCGTGTGCCGAAAGTCGGTTCACAGACCTTTATGGAGCTATTAAGGAGGCTGTCAATAAGGAATGCATTTTCGTTCAACAGGGACCGCGTACAGCGGGTTGAGACCATACGTCTCGCGCCGATCGAGCAGGTACGACGACCTCCAACAAGAAAATCCAATCAATTACCATCAATTGCGTGATGTCAGCCGCTCGCATAGTAATTACCAGTTTAATTTACAATCCTGTCACCGCTGAGCCCTACAAGGTGATACAAAAATATGATGATATTACCGATCCAATGACTTAAACGCTAAAACGTTTTATCACTTCCTTTTTTTACTTGGAGTTCTCTCATCTTGATAAAATTATAAGGCTAAGAGAGAAAAAAAGAACGGGAAAAGATGTCACTAGATAAAGTATAAAAGAAGAGATGGAAAATGTAACAATAAGTATTAGGACAAAGAAAGACTATAAGAATCCATGCAATTTAAGGAGACGTTTGAAATAAACATTTGACTCTTTTTAAAAAATCTTATTTCCTGCTACGGGGTTTATTACAGGCTTACAATAACGAAAATAATAATGAATGATTAATCACTTTTTGCAATATCCTTCTCAAAATACTATATAGCCTGTAGTGCAGATTGTATATAATTTTCATTTAACTTTCTTTATGCTTTCAGTTACATCTCGCCAGAATGGTCAGCAGTTATTCGGAACCGTCTGTTTACGTGAAGCACGTCTGCTTTACTAACTTCACAGAGTGAGTACCACGAGATTATCCTTGGCAATTCAAATGATTGCTACTGCCACTTTCTTGCATCTTCTTCGTCAGATTCCATCTACCAGAGCCGATTTATATCAACATAGTACGCGATCCTGTGGAAAGGGTCATATCTTGGTATTATTATGTAAGAGCACCATGGTACTATGTGGAGAGGAAGCAGATCTTCCCGGATCTACCGTTGCCCGATCCCAATTGGCTCAAAAAGGACTTCGAGTCGTGCGTATTGAAGGGTGATCGAGAGTGCAGATATTTGCAGGGTGAGATCCACGAGGGCATCGGCGATCATCGTAGACAAACTCTCTTCTTTTGCGGACACAGTGAAAAGTGCACGTAAGAATGTTTGTTCGCAAAATATTAGGAAATTATTTTTTGTATAAATAAATTAAAATCCATCATATAAAAGTTTACAACAAACTTTAAATAACGTGATGATAATATACAATATATATTTTTATAATTATTATGAAATGCACAAGTGATATTCTAACATACTTTTTTTCCAAAAGTCCTTTTAATACCGTTGGTGCTTTGGAACGAGCCAAGTTGGCGGTGGAAAAGCATTATGCGGTAGTTGGCGTTTTGGAAGATATAAATACAACTCTTACGGTATTAGAAAACTACATACCACGATTTTTCCAGGGAGCTACTGATGTTTACTATGGTAAGCCATTGATAAATTGCTCAACAAATCTTAAAATCTTTAGCTTGATCAAACATTAATTCATCAACATATCATATTTTTATATTTGCGTACTATCTTTTTATAAACATGATTAGTCAAATATACTGCAATGATAAAAAGAGAGAGTTCAAATCATCTTTTAAACATTATTTAAAAATATATATATATATATTGCAATTAATACAAAAATAATCTCAAATATTACGTTGCTACCATAAATTATTAAAATTATATTATTCTTACGTTATCTAAATAATTGTGTCTTTCAATTTTTTTAGATCAAACAAATTCCTTTATGAGGATCAATCGAAATTTCTTTAAACCGCCAGTCAGCGAGGAAGTGAAGAACTTGGTACGCAGCAACTTTACTCGTGAGGTCGAATTCTACCAATTCTGCAAGCAGCGACTTTATAGACAATACAGAGCTCTCAAATTGCGATCGAATGTTCCGTAGTCTGCAATCATAATGTAATCTCTAAAAAGAACATCTTTTCTGTCACATGCGAAGGCAATTATTAAATTACGTAAAAGACATTGTACGTATAAAGAATAGAAAAACTTTAATGCAATTGCATTTATTAATGTTAATGATTCGATAAAGATCTACAAAAAATTATAATTGCTTTTGATTAATAATAATAATTTATAAAAATCTTCTAATTAAATAATGCAAAATTAAATAATGCAAAAAATTAATTTTCTATTGTACAAGAATATGAGAGTTAAATAATAATTTTTAGACTAATATATTATTGTAGAACAATATGACAGATATGTGCTCTATTTGTTCAGTCATTACAATATTATTGAGATTGAAATTTTAATAATGGCATATTTGCCAAAATCAGATGCTCGTGATGTTTTATTGAGGATTTGATTATAATAGCTATTTTACGAATAAAAGACAAAAAAAAATAAATTTTTCTTTACAATAAATGCAATTTCGATCAATGTGATCTTAAGTGACATGATATACTTAAAGAAATCTAAAACAAATCTAAGGAAACAAAATCTCATGACATCAAATTTTTAACTATAATGATTCTATGATATCAAAGAAAATTTTATGATAAAAAGAAAATAATTGATTCTTCGCGTAACTGTGATGATCTAGTTCCATGCTTTTAAGAAAATTTTGATAGATCTATTATACAGAAATAAAAAAATCTTATGATGTTGTCAAATTTTTTAGTATATTGGCGATCTCATGATATAAAAAACAAAGAAAATAATTTGGAAGTCATGAGATGAAGTTTGATGCATTTAGACAAATCTTGATAGACTTATCTAATAACAGAATTTAATATAAATAATCTAAAATAATAATTAAAGAAAGAAAATATAGTTTCCATGCATTTAGCAAAATGTTTATAGAGTTCCGGTAAAAAAGTTTCGGTAAAAAAATGATCTACCGTATGAAATTTGTTATAACACTAATAATAAATGTACCACGCAATCCAAAAATAGAGACACTCTGAGTAAATGCCGAATGATTACTTGCGACTCGGACGTCATGTTGCTATCTTTTTAATAGACGTCACCATACGAGTTACCTGCAAGTTATAGGCATTTTTTATCATTGTAGGGATATTTCTCGTTAATGAATAGTATTTGCAATGATTTTTCTTGTCAGTGACTTATGAACAATGCAAAGACTGATAAAACCATGATATTTTTTATCGCGGAGTGTTTGCAATTATAGAGAAAAATGTACAGGGTAACGATTACTAGAATATATCGCTTTTATAAGAGAAAAATACGTTTGTATCTCATTAACTTACGATTATTTGGAATAAAATGCTGCCATTTGAAAAGGAACAATCATCTTTACTCATCTTTTATTTAATTGTCTTATCGTTGAATTATTTATTAACGTGTCTTTTCAATTTATTGTGCTATTCAGTATTAAAATTCTGCATCCAATTACCGATTGATAATAATAAACAAAAAATCTGATCTTTTTAATATTATATTGGGGAATATTTAAATATTTAAGCAGAATATTAATACATGTTATTTCAATTTTTCACAAAAAATTAAAAATCTACACGTAGCATTTATCGTTTAAACGAAGAGTATGTGCCAAGTTATATTCGGCGATACAACTAGAAGTCTATAGCGTTATTTTTATTTTGAGAATCTAAAGCAAGATTCATAAATATACATCAAACCATGACGTGTGCGTTTATGTACTTTCTTAAATTAACGAATGAGCCAATATAAATTTTATTTAGCACTTACAATTTAGATACCTAATGTGAATTTAGTATTTAAAGTTAGACGAATTATAAATAAGACTTAAAAATAGATTTTCCTGATCGTAAAACAGAAAAAACTACGAATCCATTTTTTATTTTTTATTTTAATAATATATAGAGAACAAATATTATACATAAATATTATATGGATATACTATATATAATATGATATATCTATATTATATATATATATATATATATATATGGATAAAATTCGTTCATATACAGTCTATATATTATACAAATATATCATATATAATATGTGTCTGTATATATAGTTGCTCTTTCATAACATTCAATCTTCATTCACGCATGATTTCTACTAAAATATATTTATTAACATATTTATGTAAAATTCAGTAACAGAAAAATTTACATTAAAATTACACTTTGTTATACGTCAAAGTGTATGAAAAATTTATAATAAACATAAAATCAAATAGTTTGATCACGAAAATGTATAAGTAGGTGCAGTATTTATACGCATTAGAATAATGTATTTCGGTTGTTGTATCTCACTTCTTTTCTTTTAATAATATAAATAATATTCGTGTTTTCGACGATACAAAAGATTCAATGGCTCGACTTATCCTAGTACATATATCTACATAGAAAAATATATTACGATTTGGACTACACAATACTTATCAACATTGTCTTGGACATAGAAGTACTTGGACATAGAAGTACATAGAAGAGATGATTTAATTAGTAAAATAGTGACTTATGGCCAAATGTTCAGGCACATTTTCCATCGGTCCATTAATCCATACGTTTTTATCAATAACATGCACCAGGTGTGTGTTATAAAAATTAGATATCTGTAAGATTTTCTACATAAATTAATACTAATTATTGTTGCTCTAGAAATGTTTGGATACGGACGGATGATAATATATGGACGGTACCAATATACACTCTTTCATGTCTCGTTCATATTTGAAAATATACAGAATTACACATATCAGGCTTGGAATCGGGTTGCACATTTCGACCGATTTTGCCTACCGCCATCCCTGCTTCTTTTGTTTCACAGCATTTAGGCTACACGCAAAGACATAGAATAATCGAGTTCTGGAATAATATTAGTTGTAAATTAGTATAAATCATACAGTTCACTGAGGCTATATATGACTTTGAAATATATTGCCCTACGTTCACTGTTTATAGAGTTTTATTATTATTGTATTATGTACCTGAACTCGATCGTTCTGTCTCCGCGCGCAGTCTAAGGCCATAAGGACAAAAAAACATAAACAGTAAACGAATTGACGAATCACAGTAAAGTCCATAAAGCCATAATGGAAGTAGTAGCTAATCCAACATGTTGATTTCCGTCTGCTTACGTCTAGATAAAGAGTACAAACTTTTACATAACACATATAACATGTAATGCATAAGGAAATGTACCAATCAAAATCCTTCATTTCCTTCCTTTCCAGAAATAAAGAATTCTAAAATAAAGATTGGTTGAATTTTTATGTCTTACGTATTATACATTATGCAAAAGTTTGTGCTCCATGCTTTACTGCTTTAATTTTTTTGTGTGCCATGGCCTTAAATGCTATGAAACAAAAGGAGTAGGAATGACAATAGGCAAAATCGATCAAAATGTGCAACTCGGCTCCAGGCCTGACATATATAAAAATACAGTTAGAATAATTCAATGCTATTTATATATGCATGTATGTATATATATATATATATATATATATATATATATATATATATATATATTTCTTTTCTATTATTTTCTTTCTTCTTAATTTATTTCATTTACATTTCAATTCATTAATTTAATTATTTAATTTTGTATATTATATTTGTCGTTAACAACATATAATTTTCAAAATTATTTGAAGATATAAAATTAAATTAATTTTAAAATTCCTTTATATAAAATTAAATTATTTTTAAAATTCCTCCAATTTTCAGAACAAAATACGCCATCATGAATAAAAAAAGAGATTCAGAAATTTTTAAATTCGGATATTCCGATATAATCAATATGTTTCTAACAATAAACCCTTTGACATAAATTCAATTGAAATTTATAATAAAAAATCATTATTATTTAACAATAAAATCTTAAGTTTAATTCCCGTTGAGTCAATCAAATTTTATTGAAAACTCTTGAGATTTAATTAGCTAACAGTCTGTATTCTATTACATTGTATAAAATAATTATTGTATAGTTATCATGCCTGGCTTTCTTTCATTGATTTGTTTTCTATTATTGTTTTTTATTATTCGCAACATATTTTCAAACTTTTATTTTTACAAACAGTAATTTATCAAGATAATGCAACAGGAAGCTTCCAAAAATGTTCTGGTTTTTCTTCTATGTCCGAGACCGATGCCTTTAAAGTTACGAAGCGATTAAGATAACGTACATATATATAAACGGAGACTAACAAAAATAGTTCGTCTTACATTTACACCGACTATATACCAAACTTTCGAGTATTCTTCTTCATTTTTTCTTCTTCTAGATTTGTAGAATGTATTGTACTCTAAATAGCTTTAATCATATGTATATCACAACTGTGTTTTTCACGCACAACTTTCTTCCACGATATTCATCTCGCGCATAAACAATAAGTTCGCTTAAAAATGGCGAAAAAAATTAATACAAGTCTTTGTCCAGATATAAATTAATCATGCATTTAAAATAGTTAGATAACAAATTAAAAAAAATATATATATATATATATTTTTTTTTCATTCGGGGTTGTCACGTTAATGATTCCTTGTTATAATGTAACTATATTGTATATGTATATGTCAAAGATATTATTATGTTATAGGTATTCCCGCTATAACAAGCCAATGACAACATTATCTCGAAATGAGAATAATCTGCGATCTAGAAAACAAGAAGCATTCGCACATACGTATACTAAATATATATATATATAAATATATATATATATATATATATACTTTTATTTCCAAATCGCAAGAAAAGATAGCATATTCTCAATTTCGAAGTATATCTTGAAGAACATAAATAAAGAAAAAGATAACAATTAGTTTCATTCATGCATTAATAATCATCTATCTTATAACCCTTTAAAATGGTACGAGATAAAAATACAAAAATCCAGATAAAGTATTAATCCAGATAAAGTATTAATAACATTGACTTTGTAACATCGTTGTAAGTCTGTTCATTCTTTTCTACATATTTCGCGTAGAGATAGACTATAACAAATTAATTCGGTGGTCGAAAAATATAACTTTAATAGTCCCTAATTATACAATTATTTAATTACATCGCTAATCCCGATTATACTATTATTGCATATTCATAACGATGGAGATCGTTAATACCAATCGTTAGGAAAATATTATTAATTATGCTGTGATCTTTTCGCAATTAGTTTACTGGAAGTATGCTGTGTGCAATCTTCTTATCATCAGTTTTTACAATCCTTTAGTAATTTATTTTTATAAATAACAGTACTTATTAACATACGATATAACATCTTTGCATTATTATTAACACACTCATATTTATATATTTTGCGTACAGAGTAAGATAAGATAATTTAAAAATATTTTGAATTAACTTTTCTAAACTTACATACAAATATAAAAAAAATGTAAAATTCTATTATGGCGATAACATATAACAGTATTTTTTAATATTTCTATGAAATAAAAACATTTATTTAATTTTTATTCTTTTAATTTTTAGATTATTATATAAAAATAAAATTTTTTAAAAATTTATACATGTATTCTTGACAATATATAAAATTTTTAATATATTTCATATATATTTCATATTTTTAATACGAAATATATAATTTTTTACTAAATACATGAAGATTTTATAAATAATTAAAACACGCAATAAATAATAAATATTTAAAATGTGTATTCTAATCTTATAATAATTTTAAATTTTATTAATTAATATGCAGAATTCAATAGCTAAACTATTAAAAAAATTGCCAATTATCAAATTTTCTATCTCCAATTTATCTTATTTTACTCTATACAAACATGTATTATACATAAGAATATTTTACTAAAGAGCTCAAGTTTATAAATACACCAGATGCCGAAAAATTCTAGAGGTAACATGTCTATAATAACAAAGGTTGATTTGTTTTATGTACATATCGTATGCCTTAATGATAGTAGTCGAACCTCGATCACTCGATATCTTATTTTATCCATATAAATTGATGTTATAAGAAAAATATAATATATGCAACAGGTCATTATTTCTGAGGTCAAATATACAGGAAAAAACATCATCGAGAGAAAAGATAAGATAAAATTTATAAAAAAATTTATATAGTCGTATAATTAAATTACAGCAACAGATATTCTAAATACATTGAAAAATTATACGACTATATACGCATAACATTATAATTACAAAACAATTTTCAGCATAATTTTTAATATATATTTCATTTTCAATAAAACAAATAACAAACTAATAATAATTATATAATATAATCATGTTATATTATATAATACTTATGTTATCATTATTTAATCATACTTTTTAAGATTAAATAATTTATTTGTTAAAATACGAAAAAAATATATTGTATAACAACAAAATTTGATAAAAATGCTAAAATTGATCGCGTAAAAATATAATACAGGACTATATAAAGAATTGAAATCACATGCGTATAATATAGAAATGCATTCAAATATGAGACATTTTTAGACAATTTTAGAAAAGATGTATTAAAGAATTTATAAGTACCTGTATTCACATACATTTTAAAAAAAGTATCTGCAAAATTTATTCCGTAGTTTTCTACTAATATGAATTCAATGCTGAAAAAATAAAATTAATTAATAAAGGATATACTTGCCACCAATATTGACGCTATTTGAAACATTTATGCATAATATATGTACAAAATAACATATGCTTTCAAGTGAAAAGCATTCTTTTTTTTAATAATATATCTCGCCACCTTGATAAAATATCAATTTCAAAAAGTGCTATTTGCATAAACAAATACAAATTACATATAGTTCATATTTAGCTTATTTGTTTTTGTACATATATTATTCTTTTATCTTTTATAAAATTTTATTTATTTACATTACGAGAATATAAATATTGAAACTAATTTCTTTTTCGGATAAATCGATTCTATATTTGAAGAGAATAGGCGATTAAAAAGAATTGAAATATTTGTATATCAAATTGAAATATTAATGTATCTTTAAAAAGCATCATCTTATCACATATCTAATCATATATTTTTAAAGATAATTAAATTTAAATCGTACGTTTTATTCAAACATTTCAGTCAATATCGAACACAATATTCCAAAGAAAAAATATAAATATCTCGATATGTAATATCTCATGGAACATCTATCCTCTACGATGATGTCTAAACTCGTACAATGTCGCTAATAAGAACTAATATTATTATATCAGCGTTCGTTTTATTATCGTCTATCGTCGTTGTATTGGATAACGCTAAACAAAATCGCGGCCACACGCAATATTATAGTTCCGCCTTGCGATCGAATAAATGATCTGTCATCTTTAACTTCGACATAAACTCTGCAAAGATACTCCATAGGAACGTTTAAACCGTCTATTTATACTTAGCGTTTCCTGTCAATTATATTCAGGCCATTTCACAACTTTGAACTCTCAGATGAGTATTCGTTTTCTGCTTTATTAAAAAAGAATTCTAGGATTATTAATAATTTCCATTGCTTAACAAATACAGTTTGAGATAAACTATGTGGCGGGCAAAAAACTCATTTTCGCAATCTTTCGAGAAATACTTTTGCGAAAGAAGTAGATTTCAAAAAGTAAAAAAGTATTTGTCTATTTGAGAGTAGCATGATGTTAATATGAGTTATTAAATCTAATGTAGAATTTTCTGAAAATGATCAGTCAGTATCATTTTGTAGATCAAAAAGCAAGCTTAAAGGCCGCACATTTGAACATATATATAGATATGACACTTTTCATATTTTATTGTATTTATACAGTATATATTTTATACGTTATTTTTCTGTTCCCAAAATATTAAATCAATTAACAAATTCAATGAAAAATATTAGAATTATTTGATAATTGAGCAATTTCACATCCGTTCATTAGAAAAACAATTCATCGTAACATTATTGCTCCCATCATTGTTCCCATAATCCATAATCAAATGTTTTTCACTCGTTTAACTATTTCTACAGTCGTCTGTTAAAAAAAAAGAATTAAAATTGCTATTACACTACAATCTTTCCTTTCTAAAGAATATTATTTCAATAATGTTTGACGTCTGATATTTTTACAAAGATCATCAATATTCCGAAAACTCTCCGAGAGCTCTCTGAAGCAGTAGACAACAGTAATGGATTCTGAACGTTCCATTTTACATATTTCGTTACAAAGCACTTATTTAAGAAGAATGTATAAAAACCAAGTCGAGTACTGTAAGTTCGCACCGTCAGCCTTTTCAACAGCCTCTTCAGTCTGCTTCCCAGAGCCAAGCCATTGTCATGTCATTGAATTGGACAAACGTACGGTCCATCAATAAAATATTGGCGACCAGCTTCCGCGCCGACATTCGTCAATGGTGATCGGTATATATCCGGTTGTTGAGGAAGCTGGTAGACATTGGAAGCAGTAATTGGTACCAGCATTATTATCCCAATGTTGTGCACCTTTGCATTGGAATCGGACTGCAAACTCGAGTCTCTGACCAATCGGTAATGTGTGACAATACAGAATAAAGGAGAATTTGTCGCTGAAGCCGTCACACGAGTTAGGCACATAGGTTGCCTGCAGATCGCTGAAGTTCCGCCACGAGTTGAGGGTGTACCGCACATGTACAGATTTATGGAAATCGAGATTGATTACGCGCACTGTGCCCTGGATCGCCAGAGTCACCGGGTCCTGTACCACCACATTTTCTAAACAAACCCGACGCTCGCGCACCATATCGAGAAAGTTCGGCATACCGCCTGGTTGTTGAAAAAGCGGCACTAGCATTCGGTCGATCTTTCTGGGTATCGCTGACGTAGATCTGCGCCTGCCATCATTCTGATAACGGTCACACCAATCATCGCTGGTGGATGTCGTGTTGTCCGAATTGCTGTCCTGCGGTCGAAAGATGTCATCGTAGATCAAGTCGCTATACGCGGAATTGGGTATCTTCGGTATCTCGTCCAGGAACGTTCTTACATCGGCCAAATCGAGACCAAGCTTGTCCGCGAATCTGACAATCTTTTTTCTATGCGGCGTGCCCGGTGGCGTTTTTCCTGTCTTCAGTGAGGAACACCTTCGAACTCGTTGTGGTCTGTCTTCCTCTTCCTCCACCGTCTCGCTTTGGGTTTCTTGTTCCGGCGATGAATCTTCCTCCTTCGCGGTAGAACTATTGCCAAGTTTCTTCAGTAACAGGCACAGCTTCTCTTCATCGCTATCGTTTAGCGCAATGTCTTTCTCGATTTTTAACTTCATCTCGTTCCTCGGGATCTCCTCTATCATTGTAGTATCATTCGAACATTCTAATGTAAACGCATCCGAAATATCGATAGTACTGCTATAAGATGAATGATCAGTATCAGTATCACTGGCAACTTCTTCCACTTTTAACTGTGACGAGTTTTTTAACGAGATTGTTTCAGAATCCAATTTTTCCCTGTTCTTATCCTCAATCATGTTAATTAAGTCTTCAGCACCATTAAAAGAATCATCTTTTGTTAGATCTCTATCATTCTCGACATCTTGCGTCGTGAAAAGACTACCATTCCTGACATTGCACGTCACATTCTGTGATATATCATTGATGGCATCAATTTCATCAATCTCATCCACGTTTTTCTCCTCCTCTTCATCCCGTCTATCGAGTTTGTTAAATACTACTGTGCTGATACCATTACTCGGTAATTCAGAGTCAGAATGTGATTTAGGCAAACAGATACGAGGAATAACAGAATCCTGAATAGGTCTGAGTGGACTCTCATCCTGCAGCGATATAGTACTGTCGTCAAACGTGCTCCATAGAGACTCATGGCTGGGCGATGTCGTCTCTTGAGAGCTTCTACCGTTCAGTGAATCTTCCGAGCTGCAGATTAGTCCCTCTTGCCGATTTTCGCAAGACGTAGGATTTCTTCTCGAGGAACAACTCGATTCAGATGTTGTGTCATCGCAGCGTTCCAGATTCATATTTGCCCGTTTGCGTCCGTTCAATGCGAGCTTGGTCCTCGCGAGAACGGAAGTATTAGAGAGATTCATGACCTCACTGTCTGAAGTACTAATAGGATCAAAATAGATTTCTGCTCTCGATTTGTCAGCATCAGAAGATTCTGGATCGAAAAACATCTCCGAGGAATCACTATCGGGTGGTGTACCAGTTATTGGGGATGCAAACACGCAGGACTCAGGATCTTGACGGACACTTGTGATAGCAGACGTCATCTTGGTTCCGCTAGGCGAGCAATGACAGGCGTCATGATGACTTGCCTTCAGGATCTCAGGGTTCACCAACATATGCGCCAATTCAGCGGCAGTTGCTTCTTCGGGAGGTGATCCCGGTCCATCCACTTCCGCCTCTTCCACTTCAATGTCGTAAAAGAGATCCGATTCCGGACTATGACGCGGCTGATGTTGAAGGATGTTGGATGTTGGATGTTGATTATTGGCAATTACGTGCCTACTACTCGACGATGGATGAAGCCAAGAGGTTTCGCACGGTTTGGTGGCATCCGTGGTTCGTTCAGGTGAACCATTCTCGTTACCCAATGATTTCAATCGTTGGTGAAGACACCGGGCGAACGCCTCAGCACTACCTCGACAGTTACTAGGAAGAAGAGAGCTGACTAAACCACAAGAAGGACCACGAGCGTTGCCTGCTGAATCCATGCTGCCCATTTTGAGGACAGTGGAGCTGGCTGTTTCTTCGGCGTGCTTGCCTTCCAAGGGCAAAGGCAAGGTCGAGTTGTTGTCTCGGCCTGCCGGCACGCTGGCTGAATTACCGTTCTGGAAAATAAAGCGATGAAGTTAAATCTGATTTGCGATTGCGAAAATTGGAAAATAAAACTATGAAATTGCTAAAGATTAAATATAGGATATACATATACATTGGAGTGAAATTTTAAAAAAGTTC
>Ga0157364_1002325_pt1 | contig 17551 bp, 13 predicted proteins | sample AttsexASBM2_FD_111476 | JGI IMG/M metagenome (GOLD analysis project Ga0157364, IMG submission 111476) | Fungus gardens microbial communities from leaf cutter ant in Ribeirão Preto, State of São Paulo, Brazil - Atta sexdens ASBM2 | ecosystem: Host-associated > Fungi > Mycelium > Unclassified ... | reverse complement strand
TTGTTGCTTTTGTACATCCCGCATATGTGCGGATAGCCCTCATTTGGGGCTTTCCAGCGCAACTTAGTTTGTGAAAATCGGTCCACTGGTTGTGGAGATACAAGTTGAATGAAGTTTGTGACAGGGTCTAGAAGGATCGGGAAGAGTCTAGAAGGAATTAGGGTTAGAGATGACGTCAAGGGACAATGATTCCTCATGGTGTACACATGGTACACACATGGTGATGGAGATTAAAGAGTATGACATCAGGGCACATAGATATGGCATGGTGGCCTTGAGGTAGAAGCATGGTGGATGAGTAATAGGACATGAGGTAAACACATTGTTGTAGCACAGACTACAATGTAATAGTATATATAGAGGAGCAATGTAGCAAGAGCTCTTTGTCAAGTTCTCTTATAATCCCCACTACTAGATAGCCTTCTGTGAGCTTTGCTGAAGTAAGCATATCACAAGTGCCATTCTGGCGAGTGGTTGCTATAACATCTGGTAGTTTATACTATATTGATTATTCTGAAAATTGACTAAAACTAACATTTATTTCTAATGTTAGCAATAATACACCTTACTATCCTCTGGTAGTTTTCTACCTACTAAGTTCTCTAAGTTCCATTCTGAAATATACAACTGGTGTGGCTAGTACAGGTGCAGCATGTTGTGGCAACTACTAGACACAAAGTCCAATAGCTACACAAGCGAGTAGAGCTCTTAGTAGGCAATCAAGTGAGGAAAATCACAAGAGAACTTGACAAGGAGTCTCTGCTAAATTAGAGTCCTTTATATACAAAACATGCTTGGTCCATGCCATCAATAATTAAGCCTGCCCTATTGTCCATGCTACAACCTTATGTCTGCCTCATTTCCTACTTAAGGCCACCATGTTGTATACATATGCCCTGATATCATCTTCCAGATTCTTCCACTATGTTCTAGGCCTATGACGTCACATCATATGACCTGTCATGTGACTGCAGTGTTATGTTCCTCTTTATCATCCAAAAGAAAAAGAAAAGAAAAGAAAAATAAATTTGTTAGTGTTCAAGCGTCCCATAACACAGCACACAAGCTAGAGTTAAAGGTTGTTCTAACCTATTTTCTATATTCTTGAATAATGTACTAATCATTTATTTGGACTTTTGAGATGTTCTATTAGCTCTTGAATAACAAACAAGGTGTGAACTATTGTTATATCAGAAAATACTTTTCTGCAAACTTATAAGGTTTTTAAGCATATAAGATCTTATTGAAGGTATTAGCAAGAAGATCTTATACTTCTAGATGATGTCTCAGGCTCTCTCAAGTAGATACTGACCAAAGAGACAATATAGTAGCCATTAAACAAACCAGACTTAAAGCTTACTAGAACAAACTTAGCAGAGTATTGTGAAATATCTAGCTATCTGCTACTCCAGCTTGTATATACACAGAGACCACTTGGTGATAATAGAAACATGCCATAATACTGTTCTTTTAAGAACTATAGAAAAAGTGATGTCATCCACTCAAAAATGACTAGCTATGAAGAGTGTACACTTACAGAAGCCCTTTACTAAGTGATAAATATTTAAAAGGTCAAATAAGATAGGAACATACTATATTGGAATCTAGTAGAGTCTAGAATGGAGGAATGAGAAGGAGTGGCCATAGAAATGAGAAAGGGAGAATAGACTGTATCAGAGTTGAAAATAGTGGTTTTTAATTATTTTCACTTTCTTTCTTATCTCTTTCTCCTTTTCCTTTTCTTTCTTCTTTTTCTTTTTCTTTTTCTTTTTCTTTGGTTGTACTATTATTCTATTTTTAAAACTTAGGGTTAGGGTTAGTCACATGGCACATGGAAGAAGGGTCTAAAAGAATAATGTCATATGACAGGACTAATACCTGATAGCCTTAAGACAAAACATATAGCTGTTTCAGATAGGATAGAAGTAGTTAGCATAGACTATAGAGTTTTGGTATAAAAGGTAGACAATCTTGTATAGAGTTCTCTATCAAGTTCTCTTGTATTAAACCAATACAAGGTTCACTCTTTTGATCAACTCTAAGATCTTTAGTTTGTAACATTAGAACTCAATTCCACTTCTTGAGACTGTCCAACACCGGACCTTCTCTATATTTACTCTCTATCCATCCTCAACTACAGGTAATACACCCAAAGTCAAGAAGAATTGCTGGGCCCTAGGCATAAGGGGTATACTAGTTAAACAAGGGAAGCCTAGCTATTTGTTTGTATCAAAGCCCACTGGTATATCTCAAATGTAACACCTTTTGTAGACATGATCAATACTCTTTTCAACTATAAGCTCTGTGCTATATCTTCACTTGTAAGGTGTTTACACATAAGAACAGCAGGCATCCTTAAGATCTTGCTTAGAGTAGAATGGTCTTCTTAGGCCAAAATCATATACTCTTTCTTTAGTTTAAAAGGTAGACAGTGTAGGCAGGACAAGAAGAGGACTGGCTATCAACTACTGAGATTTTGTCATCAGAGTACAAATTGGAAAGTGAAACCAGCATCATACATTATCACCACCCACACCACCACCACCATCATCATCACCATTGTTAACTACACCCCCCCTCTCTACGAAATGAGTCAACCTGACTACCCTACTATCATAAGGCAACTCCAGAAGTAAATTGTAACATTAACAAGACAAGTAGATGGAAGAACAGGAGAGATGGCAACGAGCACTGAGGTGGCAAACCTACAAGTATTTGATGGGACCTCATCAAAGATCTTAGGTTTTGTAACAGCATGTAGACTATACATAAGGATGAAGATGAGAGAAGTGGCAGTGGAAGAACAGATTCAATGGATGCTGTTATATGTACAGGGAGGATTAGTGGATGTTTGAAAGGAGAATGTTTTGGAGAAACTGAAAGAGGGAATACTAGAATACGAATCAGTAGGGGAATTTCTGGTAACCATCAAGAAAGAGTTTGGAGAAGAAGAAGAAGAGTTGGTGAAAGTAGCAAAGTTGAAGAAGTTGGAGCAAGGAGGAAAGACAATGGAAGAGTTTGTTCAAGAGTTTAAGAGAGCAGTGAGATGAAGCAGATATGAAGGAAGACCATTGGTGAAAGAGTTCAAGAGGGGAATGAATAGAACAATAAGAAGGAAGTTAATAGAGGCAGAACAGCCTCCAACAAGCATAGAATAGTGGTACAAATGGGCTACTAACTTAGACAAGCATTGAAGAGAGAGTAGAAGGGAGGAAGAAAGACTGAAGAGATGATGAGAACAGGGGGGATCAGCCCCCAGGCAGCAGAAACAGCGATAAGTAATGCCATGACCACAAGTGTGGTAGAGAAGGCAGAAAATGCCCCCTCAGCAGGCAACAACAGGGTCTGCTCTGATAAAGAGAATAGAGAGAACAGATGCAGTAATAGTATACCTTCAACAGAAGGTAGGGTCAACCCCTATGCCATGGAGGTGAATAGGGAGAGGAACTACTATGCTTGTAACAGATTTGGGCACATAGCCCAACACTATAGGAATAGGGGAGGAAGAATCAGAATTGGGGATGGTAGAAGACTGGAATACAGGCAGAAATGGGAAAGAGAGGGAAATTATGAACAATCAAATAATTTAAAAGAGGAGGAGAACCTAGAGCCCCTTGACTAGGTTCTAACAACAGGTTTAATGTACTAGCTAGTAAAATAGAAGTTGGTATACCTGACTCAGAGGGAATTAAGGAGAAAAGGAAAGAAGTGAACAAGGGTAAAAGAGGAAAGGAACAGGAAAAAGGGAAGAAGTAAGTTAAAGTAAGGAAAGCAGAAGAAAAGAAATTATTAAGGAAGATAACAGTGAAGATAGGTCTAGAAAGAATCAACATGCAGGAGGGGATTACAGTAGAAGCACTATTGGATAGTGGTGCTACAGTGCTAGTTATGAGTTCAGAGTTTGCAAAAAAGCAAGGGTTTAAGTTAAAGAAGATTGAAAGGCCTATATATGTAAGAAACATGGACAGTTCTTTCAACAAAGAAAAACCAATTGAACATACAGTAGAAGTAAATATATACTACCAAGGGCATAGAGAAAGAATGGAGATCGATGTGATAGGAGGGCAGAAGTGGAGTGTAATCTTGGGAATACCATAGCTAGCTCACTACAATCTAGAGATTGATTGGAAGACAGGAGAGGTTAAAATGATGAGGTGTCCAAAGGAATGTGGGAAACAGTGAAGACCAAAGCAGGAAAAACTGAGATGGCAGAAGCAGAGAGAAGAGGAAAAGAGAGAAGAAGCAGGAAAGAAAAGGCAGAAAAACAAAAAAGGCAGAGGAAAAAAAGAATGATAGATATAAAAAGAGTAGCTGAGGAGTGGGAGATTTGAGAGGAGGAAGAAGAAATGGCAAAATTGGAAGCAGAGGCCAAGAAGTTGGTTCCAGAAAAGTTCCATGAGTAGATTAAAGTCTTTGGCAAGAAACAGTCAGAGCAAATGCCTACAAGGAAGATCTGGGATTACACTATTAATATGAAGGAAGAATTCATGCCAAGGAAGGAGAAGGTGTATCCATTATCAAGGGAGGAGAGAGAGAAGGTGTGTGAGTTCATTGAGGAACAATTGAGAAAGGGGTACATTAGATCCTCGAAGTTATCTCAAACAGCACCAGTGTTCTTTGTAGGAAAAAAGAAAGGAAGGAAAAGAATGGTGCAAGATCATTGGTACCTCAATGAGTGGATTGTAAAGAACAACTCTCCACTACCACTTATTTTGGATGTAATCAAAAATATTGATACCAAGAAGGTGTTCATGAAGATAGATCTAAGATAGGGCTACAACAACATGAGAATCAAGGAGGGAGATGAATGGAAAGTGGCATTTATGACTCCTGAGGGGTCATTTGAACCCACTGTCATGTTCTTTGGGTTGACAAATTCACCAGTGACTTTCCAGACGATGATGAATAAATTACTAAGGGACTTGATAAATACAGGAAAAGTGGCAGCATTTATTAATGATGTAATAGTTGGGATGGAAGAGGAAGAAGGACATGATGAGTTGGTAGCAGAGATAATAAAAAGGTTGAAGAAAAATGATTTGTATATAAAACCAGAAAAGTGCAAGTAGAAGGTGAGAAAAGTGGGATTTTTAGGAGTGGTAATTGGCCTGGAGGGAATAAACATAGAGGAAGAGAAGGTGAATGGTATATTGGATTGGCCGACACCAAAGTGTGTCAAGGACATACAAAAGTTCTTAGGATTGGTAAACTATTATCATTGATTCATTCAGGGCTTCACATCCATAGCAAGACTATTGCATGATATGGTGAGAAAAGATCAGAAGTGAGAATGGACAGAGAAATAAGAAAAGGTATTTGGGGAGTTGAAAGAAAAACTTACAAAGGAACTAGTGTTAGCAGTACTGGATCTAGATAAAAAAATGAGAATGGAAGTAAATGCATCAGACTATGTGACAGGAGGAATATTATCTATGGAGTGTGAAGATGGAAGATGGAGGCTAGTAGTGTTCCTCTCAAAATTGTTGAATGAGACAGAGAGGAGTTATGAGATCCATAATAAGGAGATGTTAGCAGTGATAATGTCAAGACCGCAAGAAGTAGACTTAGTTTTTTCTGTTTTCTTTCCTCATTCTTATTTCCTTTTCAAGCTATTTTTCTTTATTCTATTTTTAGAACTAGGGTTAGGATTAGAGTAACAAGATCACACTGTCACACAAGGTGACAGTGACAGTCACAAGTCACAGGATGCATGGGAGGATGTAGAAGATTCTAGAAGAAGTGACATTATACAACATGTACATCGCATGTTGACCTCATGTCTTACACATGGTACTTTAGGGTAGGGTGCACAGTAGCTAGTACAGACCATGTCAATGGGTATATAAGATAGCCTACTTTGTAAAGAGCTCTCTATCGAATTCTCTTGTGTTTACTCTAATACAAGAGTTTGTTCTTTTATCCCACTCTAAGGCTTTAAGATCATAACAGATAAAAGGATTGGAAAACTGGAGGCATCTGTTAGAGGGTATAAAGTTCAAGTTTGAGGTCTGGACAGATCATAAAAATTTGGAATATTTTATGAAGGCACAGAAGTTGAATTGGCAATAGGCTAGATGGGCATTGTACTTGTCTAGATTTGATTTCACTCTAAAGCATATACCAGGTATGAAGATGGGGAAGGCAGATAGACTTAGTAGGAGACTAGACTAGAAAGTAGAAACAGAAAATGACAATAACAATCAGATACTAATTAAAGAGCAATGGATTTGTAGCTTAGCAGAAGTAGTAATAGAAGGACCCAAAGTAGAGATAGTAGAAAAAATAAAAAAGACTAGGAGTAAGGATAAAAAAGTAGTTAGAATAGCAAAGGAGATAAAGAAAGTGGAAGTAAAGATATTACAAGGGGGCAAATAGCAGATAGAAGGAGATCTGGTATTGAAAGAAAGAATGGAGAGTTGAGAGCAGAGATAATCCAGTTGCATCATAATATGCTAGTAGCAGGACATGGAGGTAGATGGAAGACAATAGAGTTGGTCACTAGAAATTATTGGTGGCCGGGAGTAACAAGAGATATAGGAAGATATATAGAAGGATGTGATATATGTTAGAGAATGAAGAATAGGATAGAAGAAGTAGCAGGGAAATTGAAGATAAATGAAGTACCAGAGAAGCCATGGACACACTTGATGGTTGACTTTATCACAAAGTTACCATTAGTAGCAGGGAAAGATGCCATCTTAGTAGTCTGTGATAGGTTGTCCAAGATGATACATTTTGTAGCAACAACAGAGGAAATATTGGCGGAAGGATTAGCAAGGTTATTTAGAGATAATATTTGGAAGTTGCATGAATTTCCAGAAAGTATAGTATCAGATAGGGAACCACAATTTGCAGCAGAGTTAACAAAGGAGCTGAATAGAATGTTGGGGATCGAGACAAAACCATTAACTGCCTTCCATCCACAGATAGATGGACAGACTAAATAAATGAATCAGGAATTGGAACAGTATCTCCTGTCAAGATTGAAGAATGTGGACTTAGCTCTTCTTCACTTTCTTTCTTATTCTACTTTTCTTTCAATTTACTTTTCATTTTTCTACTTTTAGAACTCTGGGGTTAGGATTAGAAATGATCAGCCACACTGTCACATCAGTCACATCTGATGGTGTGGTCACAACATTGATCATGGGACTTAAGAGGAAGAGGTAGAAGGTTCTGGAACAAAGTGACATTATACAACATGGACACCACATGTTGGCCTCATGTTTCACACATGGTCATTTAGGGTAGGGTGCACAGTAGCTAGCACAGACCATCCATAGGAGTATATAAGGTAGACTATTTTGTAAAAAGCTCTCTATTGAGTTCTCTTGTGTTACCCAATACAAGGTTACTTCATAATCCAACTCTAAGAGTTTTGAGTTACAACATCTCTGGTTCTTTGTAGATCATAGACAAAAGGACTGGTCAGAATGGCTAGCATTGGTAGAGTTTGCAATAAACAACAAAGTACATTTGGCAATGAAAATATCTCCATTTATGACAAATTATGGAAGTGAGTTGAGAATGGGGATGGATATAAGGAAAAAAGGAAAAGTAGAAAAGGCAACAGAGTTTGTGAAGAGAATGAAGAAGGTGCAAAAAAAAGCAGGAACAGCATTGAAGAAAGCACAGGAGAATATGAAGAAGCAAGCAGATAGGGAAAGAAAAGAGAGCAAAGAGTGGAAGAAGAGAGATAGAGTGATGCTGAGTACAAAGGGCCTGGTATTTAAGGAGAGACTGATGAGGAAACTAGTGGACTGATATGTAGGTCCATATACCATCGAGGAGGTGGTATCCACCAATACAGTCAAGTTATGATTGCCAAACTTGATGAGGATCCATCTAGTTGTGAATGTTAGTCAGATAGTATGATATAGAGAACAAGTGGAGGGATAGAAAAAAGAGGAACTGAAACCAGTAGAAGTAGAAGGAGTAGAAGAGTGGGAAGTTGAAAAAATATTAAATAAAAAGAAAGTACTAGGAGAAGAGAAGTATTTAGTACACTGGAAGGGGTTTACAGCAGAACATGACATATGGGAAAGGGAAGAGGATCTAGGAAATACAAGGGAAGCTGTGGAGGAATTTGAGGGAAGAATAAGTGCTGAAGTAAGAAAGCAAGAAAAATTGGATAGAATGGAGGAAAAGGACTTTAGGAGGGGGAAGTTACCAAGAAAGTACATGGCAAAGATGTTGTATGAATGGAACAATGGAAAGTTTAAGGAGGAATATCTAAGGAAATTGGAGAGGAACTGGCCAAAGTGGAAGTCAGTTTCTCCAGAGAAGAAATCTTGAAGGGGGGGTAATGTCAGAGTTGAAAATGGTGGACTTTAATTATTTTCACTTTCTTCCTTATCTCTTTCTCCTTTTCCTTTTCTCTTTTCTTTTTCTTTTCTTTGGTTGTACTATTATTCTATTTTTGGAACTTAGGGTTAGGGTTAGTCATGTGGCACATGGAAGAAGGGTTTGAAAGGATGATGTCATATAACAGGACTAACACCTGATAGCCTTAAGACAAAATACATGGCTGTTTTAGGTAGGATAGAAGTAGTTAGCACAGACTATAGAGTTTTGGTATATAAGGTAGACAATCCTGTACAGAATTCTCTATTGAGTTCTCTTGTATTAAACCAATACAAGGTTCACTCTTTTGATCAACTCTAAGATCTTTAGTTTGTAATAGACTAGGTCTTAGCAAGTAGAAATTGTGTTGTAGATAAAGAAATAGCCATGTGCTCTCAAGACTTCAGAAAGCTTTATTATTGTTTTGGTTTCTATTTTCTAGTTCCATTCTAAATATCTTTAGAATAATACATAAGTCATGAGTGGAGGGGAGTAAGAAAAGAGAACTCCATCCAAATACTCCTACTCAAGAGTAGTTTAACCTTTATTTTCTTGAGTGAGTATTATCAGTATCTCCTATCACTTTTAGACAAGTTTTGAAGATGTCTAGCAGTATGGAAAAAGACTGGAAAGATAAGTATTAGTTGGTATCTTTAGCTATAAGGTTCAACTCAAGAGGTATCTTTAGGATGCATTATTTAGAATAGATAGTGTTGTTAGAGACTCTTAAGGAGCTTTGCAATTTATTCACTAGATTTTCCAAATGAGCTTGTTATACAGTGTAAGATTCACTGTTTAAAAGTGTGCTAGCTAGGGAAAGCATTCACAAGTAGATGATACTTATATATTCCTTTCTAACTTTATTCTTTCATATTTATAAAAGCTCTCTTAAGGATTTTATATGTTCTAATAATTCTCTATATTATTGTTTCTATATCTTCTATTGATTTCTGATACTGATGATATTACTTTTAAATTTTTTAGTGCATAGTTAAAGACTAGTGTTGCATAGTTTTTGTTACACTTTAGTATAATCTCTTTTCTACTAGACTACTGTTATTGTGTTTAACATGAGGACAGTACAACTAGAAGTGTTTCTGATAGAAATGTCTAGAATATTAGTTTAAAAAGAAGAGAAGGTTATAAATAGAAGGCAGTTGGATTACAGTCAAACTCTGAGGTTAACAGTGAGAAGTAGTGGGATTAAGGAAATAAACACTACAGGTCAAAAGTAATAAAAAGAGTTTCTAGGAGCAGATGTGTTGGTAAGAGAAGAGAGTCTCAATGTTAAATTCATTGATGCTGACAAAGCTTATCAGGTGGTTGTTTGAAGTAGGCATCATTTAGGAAGTAAAAAAGAAAGAAAAGTCAAGGCATGAAGGTGGATAATCTAAGATTGCCAGACTAATTGATGCTTCAAGGTCCCAAAATATGGGATTTTGTTCTACTACTAGAATGACTAAATAAAGTCTATAAAGTTACATAGGGTTTACACTTTAGAAAAACCTAGGTATATTAATATATTAAGTACAACCCACCTTTAGAAAAACCTAAGAGAACAGAATTAGGTTTTCTAAAACTATCCTAAATATTTTATGGTCCATTGCAATTTAATAGAACAATACTAAGCTCACACAAGAATAATAGTATGCAGATAATCAGAAATCTGAGTAGAAGTATCTAGAATATTCAGAAAGACAAGATTTATTTAATGATGATGGAAAAACAGTGAGCAATAATCTAATAAGTTTTCTAAAGTAGCAGTATGAGTCCAAGGTTCAGAGTTGATTGTAGCAAAGTTTGTAGGCCTTGCAACAGAATTTGATAGTATTTAGAAGATAGAAAAGTTCATTATAAAGGCCATAGGATTTGGGGTTAAGAAACCCTATGTTGTAGCAACCACTTGTCACTCAAGGACAAATGATCTCACAACGAGCAAAGCTCTCCAATGGGCTATCAAGTAAAGAGTGGGGGAATTACAAGAGAACTCGACAAGAAGCCCTTGCTGCATTGCTCCTCTATTTATATAAGTTACATGTGGTCTGTGCTACAACAATATTAACTGGCCCTTATGTCCATGCATCGTCCTCATGTTCTATTACTCATCCACATGTGTTTTCCATAAGGCCACCATGCTTCCTACATGTGCCCTGACGTCATACCTTTAATCTCCACTGTACATATGCACACCATGTGTACTCCATGAGGAACCCTTGTCCCTTGACGTTATTCCTAACCCTAATTCTAATCTAGACTCCTCTCAATCCTTCTAGACTGTTCTAGACTCTGTCACATGACTTCCAAGTCACATGCCTATTTCCTATCTCTCTTCCATTGTAGACTAATAATATACTACTGTCCTATTCCTGTCCACTAACCCTAACCCTAAAGTCTGTCCACACTCTCGTATTATAACACCCTACTTAGCTAAATATAATGAAATGTTGGGTTCTCTTATAGACAATATATTTACTATGAGTTTCTAGTGTTATTTTTTCTCTCTTCTTCAATATCATATAATATAAGAAACAATATGTTATAAACTTAAGACCTTAGGGTTGGTCAAGTAAATAAACCTTATATTAGGTTAACACAAGAGAACTCAATAGAGTTTCTAGGTACAAAGTATCTACCTTATATACTAACAACTGTTGGTCTGTGCTCTACTACTTTAGCCTACTCTAAATAACCATATATTGTTTTTAAGGTTAATATATGTGAAATATGCTATATAATGTCATTGTTCTAGAATCTTCTACATCCTTCCATCATGTGACTGTGACTTGTGACTTGTGTGACACATTATGTGACTAGTTTGTGACAGTGGGAACATGATATTATGCTAAACTATAACCATAAATGAGAAGAAAAATAGAAAAGGAAAATAAAATGAAATCTATTATTCTTAGTTTTAACACAATAAGCTATATAAAGATATTAGCTTAATATGTGAATATATCTAAGAGAATGTTTATACCTCAGTTATTCAAAGTAGTATAAGAACTAAGGATTACAAATATGTATAGTACTAGTATAAATGTAAAAATGATAGTATCTATAGTCAAAGCAGAATAATCTAAGTGACCTATAAAGAGACTGGTTCTTCTAAGACTTTTCTCTTTTATGTTTTTTGGCTGATCTCTATTCTGTGATTCTTTTCTATATTTACACTCATATTAAACTTCCCTTTATGTACTTTATTGCTCTTTTGCAACACACTGTGGTCTTCCAAAGTTTTCTAATGTTATTTGCTTTCCTATATTCTAGAAGTACTTGTTAAGCACTCTAGCTTTCTTTTATTTTGGTTTTTCTATTCTAAACTGTTTCTGATTACTCAAGTATCATCATTTATTGGTTATGTAATCAGAATTCTGACCCATTAGAATAGCCCTATTATTATATAGTGTAGTCATTACTTTCAGGAATCCTTATTCCATTCTCTTAAGATTTCTTAGAGGTGAGTATATAGTTTAGTAATTTCTTGGACAATAGATCTGGGATTTTCTGGATATTTGAAGTGCTTGCTCTTCTGTCCAGTTGCACTAACATAACCTGGTTCATAACTATTTGCAAATTCTAACACTTTCCTTTAAATAGTAGAGAGTCTGAGTTTAGCTGTAAAGTGCTTTACCTTTGGTAAGAATAATGCTTTAGTAAAAATATCTGCAACCATGTTCTTAGATATAGTTTACACCTTGTTATCTGATATCTAGAAGAAACATCTCAGAAGTCCAGAACTAAGTCATTTTGTATTATCCAAGAATGCAGAATGTGGAGTAAAATGACCTTCGGCTTCAGCTTATATGCTGTTTCTCTACAAGTCACACTGGTTACATATTTTGGATCAGGGGCTAGGGACTTGAGGGGTGGAAAACCACTAGAAGGTGGCAAGATGTGTCATCACTAACATTAGAAGAGGAGTGTTAGTTTGAATTAATTTTCAGAATGACTACCACAGTGTAAACTACTAAATTATATGTTAGTATACCTAGGGTAGCTATCTGAAGTATAACTGCTAAGTAAGTTACCCTAATTACTAGTGATCCTCAGATGTTAAGGAAGAGAAATCTATAAAGTTATCTTGGAACTAGCAAGGACATCCAAGATAAAATGGACAGGTTTGATCTGCACTAGAAAAGGTTTGAGAGCATGAATGAGGGTAGGTGGTTATCCATGGATTAGGATAGATAAGGTCAGAATATAGGATATGATAGTAAGGCAGTAAACAAGTTACATTTTTCCTTCTTTAATTATCTAGTGAATAAAATGATAACAAATGTCTATATGCTTGGTGTATAAATAGAATTGACAATCTTGAGCAAGTGCAATTGCTAAGTAATTGTCAGAGAAAATTGTCATAGCATTGAGTTTCTTGCCAAAAACTTCAGAGATAGAAGAACAAAGCCAAAGAGCTTTCTTTATAGTATAAGTGGCTGCCACATACTCAGATTCAGTAGTTGAGAGTGTAACAAGCTTCTGCTATTTGGTATTCTATAAGACAGTACCACTATTAACAAGAAAGATATAAGTAGAGATCAAGTAATAATTTGGCTATATTCTTATCAGTATTTATGTATCTATATGGAGGTCTAGGGTTGATCTACTATATGTGAGCTAAAGTTCATGAGTTCTCTTAAGATAATGGAACATATGTTATACAGCCTTCCAGTAAGATTTTCTGAGATTCTTTAAGAAATATGATAGGAGTTGAATAGTATAAACAATGTCTGGGTAAGTTTCTAATACTGTATATATCAAGGTTCTAACAGTCTCTTAATAAGAGATCTTGGCCATATAAGTGATTTCATTTGTTGATTTGGAGATTTGATCAGAGATAAGATGGATAGAGAGGTCTACTGAAAAACTAGCAGGTTTTGAGTTTTCAAGTTTAAAATGTTGCAAGAATGCATTAATATATAAGTATTGGGAAAGTAATAACTTATCTTTGCCCTGGAGTCTCTTTACTTCAATTTCTAATAGTTAATGAGCTTCTCTCAAATTGCTAATTTTAACATGTTTTTTAACTCCAGCCTTGATCCAGACAATGAGAGGGATATTTGAAGTAACAATTGTGCAGTTATTAACATACATAACAATGATAGCAAGATTATATGGTTTTAAAAGAAAAATTACATATATATCAGACTCTGCACATGAGAAACCAAGAAAATTAATGAGGATTTCATACAGACACTGATACTAGCATCTTCATAATTGCTTCAAACTATATAAGATCTTTTATACATGATATAAAAAATAGAAATTCTCAAAACTAGGAGGTTAGTATATGTAGATGACCTTGTCATCTGATAAATTTTTATTCAGGTATGTTTTCTTAATGTCAATTTGGTGAATTTCCATGTCTAAGGCTACTATAAGTGGTAAAACAACTTCATTATGACTTAATTTAGGCAAAAAAAGAATTTTGTATTAGATTAACACAAGAGGACTTGATGGAGTTTTAGTTACAAACTAATCTATCTTATACTGCAGACTATGGTCTGTGCACACTCTACAACTAACCTACCCTAAAGTCTATATACTTTCTATAAGACTAACATACTAGTGCTATATTATATAATATTATCTATTCTAAAATCTTCTATAATATTTTCTTGTATTACATGATTATGTGACTTGTAATAGTGATATATGTGATAGAATTGTGACAGTTGTAACATTTACATGTGATGTTATACTATAACCCCAACTCTTCATTCAATATAAGAAAATAAATGAGAATAAAAATAAAAATGAGAAGAAACAAAGAGAAACAAAGTTCACTATCTTTAACTCTGACAAACTCATATAGATGCTAGCTTGGTTACAGGTGTGTACATGTCAAAGTAATCAACTTCAGAGACTTGTGAGAATCTTTGAACAACCAACCAGTTTTTAAAATAAATGATAATACTAACTGCATTCTTCTTAGTCTTAAATACCTATTATAAACCAATAATGTTAGTATCTGGAGGGAAATTAATAAGTTCCCATATACCAGCTTCTATCAAAGTCAGTATTCTTTGTTTATTCTTCATATTAACCAATCTACTCTTTTTATTACTTCTATTAAGGTCTTAGGTTTCAAGACTTTCACTCCATCCATCTTAGTGGAGAAATACCACATATTCTCTCAATCCTCTTCTTCAACAGCTATTATAGTATGGCCTTTAAAAATATTAAAAGTCTTGTAACTTAGTTTTTGATATTGATAGGAGTACTTTTTATTGATAATAGACTAGTATTCTTTATGGGCAATTTCAATAATTGGCTTTTAGACAGAAAGAGTAGAGAATTTGCTTTCAACAGATAGTAATAGCACTTAAGTAGGATATCTTGATAGTTTAGTTAGAAAACTACTAGTATGTAAGTTTTCATATAGAATTTCAATTTCATTTGTTAACATTTCCTCCCCTTCAAAATTTTTTACAAAATTGATATTCTACTTAACTCTAATAAAGCTGGTAGTAGAATTGAAGATTCTTATACTATTACTCTTCCTATCAAAATCAAGCTAACAACTCTTTTAAGCTTGGCCCTCAAGCTTATCAGCTTTTGAGTCATATATATCTATATCCAACACTTCTCATCCTAATTATAAAGTCTACTCAAATTCAGTTTTTGTCTTCACACAATCTCAAAAGGGGTTTTACCATCAACAGTCTTTATACTTACTTGGTTCATCAGCTAAACAACATGACTAGCTATATTTATTCATAAAGTCTTAGGCAGTTAGAGAAGATGGTTTATTATATATACTTAATCCATAATTATATGGTCTACATTTAGCAATGCCATTGTGTTGTGATATGTCATGTATAGTGAGTTGAATTTGAGTCTTCTATAAACAAAGGTAGTTCTGAAATTCATTACTAGTATATTTATCTCTGATTAGAATGAAGATTTTTGATTGACTTTCCAAACTGTGTCGTGTACCAAGCTTTAGAGTGCTTGTAAGTCACTAGAACACTTGCCTTTATTGAGAGAAATTCAATGTGAGTTTACTTTTAGTAGTCATCTATAAGCTGAGAATAAAAGTCCATAGAGTTGACTCAGAGATATGCAAACTTGTGAAATGATCTTGGCTTTAGCTTATGTGCTATACTATCTATCTGTTGTATAGTTCCAACTTCAGATGGAAGAAAGAAGTCTGAGATAGAAGTAAGTACTGATTAATATGTCACTATTGAATACTGGAGATTGAGTTCAATAAAAATTATCTTTGTTGATTATCAGACTAGTGAATTACAGTGTAACTACTAGTCTTATATACAAGAAGATAATATAGGAGATGCTCAGGGTTTCAGTAGTATAGCTTCTATTACCCTGAGTAGAGGTTTCAGTATTAAGACACTGACAGGAATATGACTCTACTATGAAAGACCAAGTTAAATAAGAGTATCCCTATCATGGAAGACAGAATACTCAAATAGTTATATCACTGCTATGAAGATATGTTGTGAGAAAGGTGGCTACTGTAAAAGATGAGCTTGTATAGTAGATATTGGGAAAGCAGTATTACTATGGGGATGTATTTTTCATACAAGTGGACTTAGCATATAATATACCTTTACTACTGATCTCTTTTGTTAACTTATATAAACCAACACTATTCTGTAGAATTTCTGCAATCTAAGTATCACCTGAGTCATAGATAACATACTTTCCATTTGCAAATGTTATTGTGAAACCAGCTTTATCAAAATAGCCAATTGAGACTAGTTGTTATAAGACAAAAGTGTGGACAGACTTTAGGGTTAGGGTTAAGATATAGTAGTAGTATTATTATTAGTCTACAATGAGAGAGAGAGAAGGCACATGACCTGGAAGTCACATGACATTATGTCATAGGGCCTAGAATAGTCTGGAGTAGTTTAGAGTGGTCTAGATAAATCTATGGTCTAAAAGGATTGGGAAGAGTCTAGAGATGGAGTGACATCAAGGAACAGGAGTTCCTCATGGTGTACACATGGTGCACATATGTATGATGGAGATTAAAGAGTATGATGTCAGGGCACATGGACATGGCATAGTGGCCTTGAGGTAGACACATGGTAGATGAGTAATGGACATGAGGACAGGGTATGGATATTAGGGTAGGATAATGTATAGTCATAGCATGGACCATGGATACTTTATATAAATAGTCAGTAGAATACTGTTGTGGTTCTCTGTTGAGTTCTCTTATGAATTATACAACTTGTGTTCCCCACTAGATATCCCTCCTATGAGATTTATTGCTTATGCTTTCATTGGACATTGGTCTAGTAGTTGCCACAGCACTAGTGTATATCTAGCTTCTGGTAAGTACAATACCTCTGTCAACTTTAACTGTAATATATTTGTATTATTTGGTACATCAATAACCATATCTTCTTTGCCAACAGTGCTAAAACTCTGCTTGTTTGTAGTATGTAAGAATCATGATAGGATATCAGAGATGTTGTAAAAACATCACAATAGGAGGATATATGATGACAGATATCTAAGTTAAAAAATTTGACTTATGTAGAAATAGAAAACTTCTGTATCTGACTAACTATAATTTTATTTTCACTAATATTATAAATATCTATAGATGTCTGCTTCTTATTGGCCTCAAGGTTCCACTTTTTTTCAAGTTTACCAACTTACATCATTAACATTACTCTCATTTTCAAGCATGTTCTCAACTATTGTCAGAAATCTTCTAAGTGGACTTAGTTGTTTTTATTTTTCTAGTCTTTTATGATTTTTCTTATTTCCTTCTTGAAACTTGGCTAAGAACATGATGTTACAAAGTATGACATATGATACTGTCACTGTTACACTGTCATGTGACTTATTAGAATATTATGAAAACTACTAGAAGAATTTAGTTATAACTTTAGAGTAGATTGGAGATATATAAACTAACTTCTAGAGATATATAAAGTAGACTACTTTATAATAGAAACTCTATCAAGTTCTCTTGTATCACTCTACATACAAGTACACTTTTTCTTTAACTCTTGAAGAAATAAGTCATAATGTTGTGGCAACCACTTATAACAAAGACAAATGATCATATAAGCGGTAAATCTCTTAAGTGGAATATCAAGTGGGAAGTTCACAAGAGAACTCGATAAGGAGCCTCTTCTTAATTAGAGTCCTATTTATACAAAGTCCTCATGGTCCATGCTACTAATAATTAACCCTGCCCTTATGTCCATGCTTCTTCCTCATGTTC
>Ga0157364_1002324_pt1 | contig 17555 bp, 7 predicted proteins | sample AttsexASBM2_FD_111476 | JGI IMG/M metagenome (GOLD analysis project Ga0157364, IMG submission 111476) | Fungus gardens microbial communities from leaf cutter ant in Ribeirão Preto, State of São Paulo, Brazil - Atta sexdens ASBM2 | ecosystem: Host-associated > Fungi > Mycelium > Unclassified ... | reverse complement strand
CAGGTTTTTTTTTTTTTTTTTTCAAAAAGTGCTGCTTTAAAGAATCTAGAAAGTTTTAATTTCCATGTGTGTGTTAATATATAGATTCTATATGAAATATCTATCACGCTATACGTGTAGAGTATTCCATGTTTTTTAATCCCGCTATCGATACGTATATGTAAATTTTACGTACAAATGAACGAGGTCATTGAACTAAACTATGCCTTCAATGGTCACTAGTAAGTTTAATCTGTCATGTTAAAAGCTAGGACAAGCGGGGACTGGGCAAGCTTTTAAAAATTCTATTGCTATATATACTCTATATTACTTTCTGACTATATACTCTGTATTACTTTCAAGGTTGAACTTGGTAATACTTGCCTCTTTTTTTTCCCTTTTAAGTTAACAATTAGATTATTCGTGTTTGTAAAGGTCTAGATTATAAGTATTTTGTTATTAAAAATATGAAATGTATAGAAGTTTTTGTCTTATGTTAATCCTTACATACGATTGAGTCATTTGTGTCCTACATATTTCTTTTCTTTGAAATAATATTAGGAGCACTTTGCTAAAAATAATCTTTATTCTTTCTTTTTTTTTAAATATATAATACTTTGCAAGTATTTTCTAAAAATATTGAAGTATATATAAGAATCGTGTAATAATTTTTGTATATTTGTAAAAATGATGAAAATTAAATCCAGATATGAATGACTCTTTTATAGTAAAAATCAGAAAATGATGTCTTAAAGATTAATTAAAAATGTTATAAGCTTACTTCTTGCATGTAAAATTTACGTTTCGATAATAATATTATATTATTCATTCAATATTTTAAGGTTACAGCTCTAATTTTAAGAAAGAGAAATTTGGAAATCACATGAATTTGTAATGAGTACCGATTAATTGCGTGTTATTTGATAGAATTTGTGGTAGTTGGTATCCAATATCCGAATATTATGGAATTAGTGTACAAAATTTTGGTCAGAGCGGTTTACCCTTCGTGGACACCGCTTTTAGGACCGATTCGCCGGGGTCACGATCGTATCGCCGCAATTGCAAAGCCGCGGGATTCCAAAGCCGCGAGTAGCGTATCCGAGCGAATTCTATCTCTTTCGGATCAGCAACCGGTGCTATTTTCAAAGAATGCCACATCTCTAGCTGATTGATGTTCTTGCGGGATACTCTCGCTTTTGCGTGCACGCGATAGGCGCGAATACCGTTCGCAAGAGCGGAAACTTGTTTATAACACGCTGAGGGAATTGAACGATTCGCCAAAGGTAAATTGAAGATCTCGTTTAAATATTCCTGCATCACGCCGATGCCGCCTCGGGGAAGTTTTATCGCTTGCGGAATCGAACTAAAAGCAAGGCACGGCTTGCTTTTCATTTCGTGCGATCTTTGACTCGATGAATCGAGCCACGCGGGACATTCTCAACACGCAAGTCGAATACCTCAGTCGATTTAAATATTGCTTCCTTGCAATATTTAAATTAAAAGTTCTATCAAAAGTAGGTCACCATGTTGTAATCCGGTACTGAGCGTATTTGAAACAATAACTTATGCATACACGTGAAGCTCTGCACTGATCGCCTCTAAAGTGGTAGGATTATCCATGACGGCGAGGAAGTGCCAAGTATTGCAGGAGCAAATTCACAATTTTGTTAAGTAAACCGAAGCGCAATTTATTTTACGTACCCTAGTTCTTTGACAGTTGATTATCAAGCTGCTACGAATTGGATTCTGAAACAAATGTTTGTCGGTGTTTCCGATTCTCCAGTCACGAAATTGTGAATTATGGGCGAGGATTAGCTCAAAATATCTTCCTCTGCCGCGATTCGTTGAGAGACCAAGCGCAACGATGTTGCTTTGTACGAGTAAATGGATCGCTACAATCTCAATATCTCTTTCATGATAATCATTTAGAGATACTTGTGCGCGCGAGAAATGTTTCCACGAACTTTGCTCGATTAGATTCGCGCTGGAAGATTACTGATCATTATGAATCGACTACATAGGAAAATTTGTATTAAAATTAATATGATTCCTGAATGGTCCATCTAAATTTTTGTGTTAATTTGACACAAGATGAATATATTTGAAAATAACACAAATATTATCTAAAAAAATAACAAAAAATGTAACACTCACTCTGTAACATTAAATTTGTAACACTAAAATTGTAAATAAACCGAAGCATATTTTTTTAGTAATATTTGAAAATCAACTTTTATATGTTATTAACATATTTTATTTATTTATCTTAGAATTTATATTTTAAAGCATTATTTTTTGTAATGTAATTGTTCACTTACTCATAAATTGTGTTATTTTGATAGAAAGAAATATATACCAATTCAATATGAAATATGCAAATAACATAATTACATTATGTTAAATTAACATTTGGTTGTTAAAAATTTAACACGTTTTAACAAAGACTTAAGTGAACTGATATTTTAATACAAATACGAAAGATTTTTTTTTTTTAGCAAGAAATCAATTCCTAAAGGATATCTATTTTTTTTCATATTTTTTAGTAACTATTTATACAATAAAAAAATAACGTTTATTTCATATTTAAAAATTTTTTTTTATTGAATTATATTTTAAATAGCTGATCACGACGTTTATGCAACTGGACAAATAAGCTTTTTGCTCAATAATATAAATGATTTTTAAATTATCAGAATTTTAATAAATATTTTAACAAGAGAAATTTATTTTCCTCTAGTCCAATTGTACAAAACGACTCAATAAAAAAGAAGCGATTTTAATAAATATCGCTTGATGAAAGCGTAATGAAACAAATCAATTTGCACGAAAGGCCACAATAATATATTTTCACGAATAACATATTTTCTAGCAGATACAGGAGGAAGGGACAGATAATAGAAATGTTTAGTCATTGTGCGCAGCAATTACAAGATAACGATTTATTCGGTAACAAGCATGGACGGTTCTAGAAATGTGCTGCATTGTATTCGTAACGCAGTTTGATCGGAAGCGAGTTTAGTCGAGGGCGATTCACTTTGACAGAGGCGCGATTCGAATCGATTGTTGAATTGCGCAATACAACCGTTATTCTCCACGACGTTTATTTTCAACTTTTATGTAGCCTTTCTCAATCGCGGGTTTTTTATTCAAGTCAGCATCAAGCTTAAGTCAGAAGTACGCAACAATTGGATATATTTCCATAATAATTAAATAAAAAAAGATAGAGATCTTATTTCTATACTGATTGTGAAAAAAAATACTAAGTTTTTAATATTTGTGATTATAATTACATGATAATATTATTACTAACATTACCTATAACAATAATAACCATAATTATGGTTATTATTGTTATAATGTTAATAATAATAATTATATTTAGTTCTATAATTTTATAATTTTAATATTATAGTTTTATATATAAAAATATACACATAGTTAATACAAAAAAATCAAATAAATAAATTATAGTTATTATTACAAAGAAATGATTGCAATTAACATAATTTATTATTATAATTTCTAGTTTTTTTTGTGTGATTTGTATATATATATATATATATATATATATATATATAATATATATATGCACATATATATATATATTCTTTTTTATAGAAATATGAAAATCAGGAGACGCGGTTTTACAATATATTTTTTGTAATATATTTTTGTAGTTATTATTATTACTAACATTATAACTGCTTTAATAGTAGTAATAAAATTATGGTATCGTGTAATTGTGGTCACAAATATAAAAAAATTTTCTTTTAGTAGTCGATTCTTTTTCTTGTTTCTGTAATACTAGTTTACAGTAAAAAATTCGAGCCAATCATAGCCTAGATGTTTCTTATGGATTTTTGAAAACGGTGCCGCAAGCCAAAAAATTCCAACATGTCAGGTTCCAAGATAATTGAAATTTAATGTTCAGAAAATGGCTTTTTTATAATTGACATTTTTTGTGAAGAAGGTTAACGTTAAATCTTAAAATTTCTATTAAAAATTGTGAATGTATTGTTTATCCTTTACAAAATATATTTATTTTTAATATCTTAATTTTTAACCGTGTTATGAAAGATTTAAATATAAAATTTTTCTAAGATTGCAAATTTTCATACAAGTAAGATGTTGAAATTTAAAAAAATGCATTTTTTAGGGGATAATCAATACATTCATGACTTCTGTCCAGAATTTCAAGATAATCTATTTTTTTTACACAAAAGTTAAATATCGTAAAAAATCTATTTTCCACATTAGAACTTCAACTATTTCAAAAATCTGATGTGAAATGCTAGTGAAATTTAACCTGCGGTATCTTCAATATCCAACAGCTTCTAAGAAACTTGATTGGTTCAAACGAATTAAAAAAAGAACATTTTTTCGTAAACTAGAAATTATAGCATATGTTATTCTTTTAGTCATTATGAAATTGAGTAACGAAAAATGGTAGAGAAGTAACGAGAAAGCGAAACATAATTATCTATCCTTCCTGAAAAGGGCCTACATTTCAGGGTTAAAATCGAAAGTACGTTCGCTATGATGTACTGTACACGATTTACATAGAAAGCGACTGATCGTGCGCGAAAGTGCAAAGCGGAGTCCTTTCTCTTATGAGAAACTGTCGTCGCCTTCTCGATTACTCGCAACGAATACATATTAAGTAGGTCGTCGCTCTCGCTTACATCGTTGACACAACATAAATCGAATGACATACAAACAGTGTGCATCATTTGCCAGGTTTTTTCATCGATTCCATTGTACGTTCGCATGCGCGCGCGCGCGCTCTCTGCACGGCCTTAATTATCGAAAATCTATAAAAAGGTGCGATTGCATTTAAAGATTTCCGCGAGAGACAGAGCTGGGAATCGCAAAGATTTCCTTGGTGATTCGCGACGAGTATTGAGCCCGCAATGAATCGCACCGACTATTCCGACGCGCGACTTAATTAAATTAATAATTACATCGCCGATATCTACGCGGCCGGCGAAATTTACAGCCGAATAAAATGCTGCTGGTTTGAGATTCCGTTTAATCTCGCATGCGACACAGCACTCGCCATTGATATTCAAACTTCGTTTCGAAAATCTCGAGATTTAATGTAACCTCGGTGACTTTAAGCGAGTCACGCGCTATCATTTCGAATTCTTCATATTCTAATCGAATATTTTGACTGTGCGCAGTAATTTTATAACAGAGAGATATTAAATTATCATTTGTTCACGTATCGATATTATTCGAAGTTGATCCTTTTCTAATAGTTCTTTTGATAATTTTAATGTTGTGTAATAAAATGACTAATGTTAGACACTATTAAACAATAAGTTATTTTGCCCAATAAAGACGATTATCACAAACATTTAGTTAAAAAAATAATTATTAAAAATTTAAGGGTGGATATTAAGAATTTTAATCTATTTTTTAATCTATTGATCAAGTTTTTTACATCAACATTCGCATCTCATATTTAACAATGAATGTGCTTATTCGCGATTCTTAGTTTTATATATGCTTAAAGAAAAAGCTCTGGTAACTGTTACCTAAAAATGATGACTATACAAGTTTTATATGTGGAATTAATGTAAAATCATTTTATATTTACAATAACTATTTTATAGTTATTACAATTATAAAATAATTGATTTAACTATATGTAGATTAATTTTACACTTAAAACTTGTACAGTTGTCATCTATACCACTTGCTACCACTATATTTTTCTCTAATCATTGGAAATGAAGATTGCGAGGTGAGAATCAAACAGTCACATTTAGCACCAGATGTAAAACGAGAATACGAGCCAAAGGAGAAGGGATATCTAGTGCTTGAAAAGGGAGCGACGTGTTAAATGGGAATTCAAGCCCCGGGAATTCAAGTCGCAGCGAGAGTCCACTTTTTCAAACCTTACAAGAGAGCCAAGAAGCTGTCCGAGACATTTTAAAATTTTATCGAACATTTTACCGTATTCCATTGAGAAGTGAATACCGAAAGTGTCGCGGCAACGTTTACTACAAGCTTCGATTACTATAGAAAATAAACCACGCGTGTTTAAATCGCTTTTTTTCTATTTTACTTTCTTCTTTGCCTTTTTCTACTCTCTAAAAGTGAATCAGTGACTTCAGTGCTACACTTATAACTGATGTAATTATTAGCGAATATTTACTATTTTTCAGTAATGATACATTGATTCACTTTTAGAGAATACGTAATATAAGAGATTTCTGCCGTCTTCTGCGAGAAATCGATGTGTCATTATTTAATTAAATGCTGATTGACAAATAACCAATTTTTCTCTCTATTATTCTAATTACGTTCAATATTATTTTCGTCTCTGTTAATTAAACAATTTGTTAGTTTGAACACGATTAATTGAATGTGCTATTTGCTTTGTTACTGTTTGAATAATAAACAAAAGCGATTGTTTTCTGAATGCCGTTAGTTGAATATCATTTCCGTCACTGCTCATCGATTACCAAGTGACGCACCGTGTGAAAAAGTGGGCTTGTTTGGTTCTTACACCAGGCTTTCAATTTCCCATCATGAAAATGTTGAAAAAAGCGAAACGACGAATCAACTGGTTGCGATGTGAGGAAAGAAGATGGAATATATGTGTGATGCGGGAAAATGTGATGCCATGGCTGGGTATGCGTAGAAAGCGTTGAAACTCCCACCCGGGATAGCATTTGCATTTCTTCCTACGACGTCCTTTGAATAACAAATAAGCTCCCCCAGCCGCGAACGAATGCGTGTGATATCTTGCGGAAGGATGAGGACGATAATAATAATAATAATAAAAGAGCCAGAGAGACAAGCTCAATACTGCTGCTACGTCTATCTCGCGATTTCCCGAGTGCAAGTTTTGCAAGTGTTGTCATAGTTAGAAATACGCACCCCCCCCCTCCCCCCCTAGTCAGATCGTTTCAAATCTTATTTGATTACATAATATTTGGATTGAATGGAAACTTTGCGACAGGCATTAATTCTAATATAATTTATATGACTTTTGCTGTGAACAAAGACGTTCGCTCGTTCTGAGGAAGTTAGTGAAATTGATGAAGCAGATTTTATGTAACTGTATTTAGAGGTATTTAATTTTTATTATATTATATACATTATATCGATTTACAAGGTACATGACATTATATACAAGTATTTGAGAGACACATTTTATCAAGGTAATATTTTATCGCGCTGTTATAAAAAGAATAGATTATCATAGTTAAATTTATTGACTTCTGATTTGAAAAAAGGTGAAAAAAATCTGAAAATTAAGTAGAATTATGACAGCGATAATAGTATGAATGGTGAATAATTAATTCTTTGCAAACTGGGTTTCATGCATCATTTTATTTTTCATTGTTTTGTCTTTTTCATCCACAAATCGTTGGGCGCGGTAACAAGAAGGTTTGGATTTGAAGAATTTCTGGTACTGAGTTCCAACGAGAGTATAGTTACGAAGATTTATTATCACTGAAAGAAGGAAAGAAGCAAAGAAAGGAAGCAGGTGCAATTCTCACGATATTCTTCAAGAGAAATTAAATAAAGGATAAGGGAGAGAGGAGAAGCCTTTTAAAAAGACGAAAGCTAGAGGCGCAATGTTTTCTACTTTCCCTGCTTTCTCTTTTCGTAGTTTATGCTACAAAGTTCACAGATTCTAAAAAAGTTCAATTCCTATTTTCAATGTTGTATTTCATATTTATTTTGCTAAATCAAAAAATCCATATGGATTGTAATGTGAAAGAAAAATTTGGTAGGAGATAATAAACATTAAAACTGTAACACTACGAGCAATGTTTAAAATGTTATATCATTCTTTCCTTAGTAATTATTTATTTCCATTTATATTTTCAGAAGAAAGCAAAATTACTTTTTAATATTTATAAAATGTATTCTGTACACGTATTTAATTCCTTTGATTACTTCTAAATTGATTTTTCCAAAAAAGTTTATATTTTATGCTACTGAATAATTATTTATTAATGTAAACAAAATTATAGATTGAATAATGAAATTTCTTTTTGTATATTGAATTATTGCTTTTATAAAACGAATTAAAAAGATGTTGCACAGATTTAATATCTAGCTACTGAAACATTCTTTGAACTGTCATCTCTCAATTCTGAAAATTATACTCGACCGCTTATCTATCCACGATAGAGAGAAAATCGGGTGTAGTTTCCTAATCGAGCTAACCGAGTTGCATAGCGATCTTTAACGAGGTGTCCACTCCGCAAAGTTTCACCAACGCGTTCGCGGTAAATTTGTCAATCCGACGATGTACTAGGAAAATTGCACGTCGCGTTTATGCAATATTCATATACAGTGCACGAGTGGCATATTATTGATCTGATAGAGAAACGAATTAAAATGTCGCGCTATGAATGAGAAAAAGAGAAAGAAAGAGAGGTAGCGCAATTTTTTTCCACTAAAGTTTATAATATAACTCGGAAAGCTAATTCAAAAAAATAATAAAAATAATAAAAATCTTTATAAAGTTGCAATATTAATTGAATAATTATTTGTATTTTAATCTCTTCTACTGATACATGAAAAAAAAATCGCATGGAAGAATTATATATATATATAGATAATATCTTCTATTGTGGGAAGAATTAAGATTTTTGTAACACATAATATACGAGATCATGTTCAAAATGCGCTTTTCATTACACAGGTATTTTATATAAAGGTATAAAAAAATAAATGAAGTACAGGTAGTAAGATTTATACGAAGAAAATAGAAAAATTGGGCAAGTAATGATAGGAAGTTTAGAACGAGGATAGAATCGCAAACTTGTTAGTGAGGGCCCAATGATCGAAAGGATGAAGACGTGCAGTGGCATAGAAAAGAAACTTCCGCCGGGAATCCTAAGAACGCTAGCAATTAAATTCTCGAGCGTGCTCAAAACGAGCTTCGGCGATATCTGGCGGGCACTCACGCCACGCGCGGAATTCGCTCTTTATTCTCTAATTTGTCTTGAGGTAAAATATATCCCTCACCTATCCTTTGCAAGCCGTCGACGAGATCGTCAATCTGCGCGAGGTGGGAAAGAGTAACGGAATCACAGAGCACTCTGCAAATATGACACAAATATAATACTGTATTGATTTTTTCATATTAGCGTCTATTTTAGATATTTTTTAATAAAACGATTTAAATATCTACGATATCTTGTCACTTGCATTTTTCGATTTTTCGAATTTATATTAAAATTATATTAAAATATTTTAATATTAACAATGCATATCGAGATCTGTAGTTATTTAATTAATATATAATAGAAATTAGTATATTTTTTGCAGAATTTCTTATAAAACGTAATATCTGCAGTTAACAGAACAATTAAAATCTAGTGACAAATGTGATATAATAAATTGAACCTGCAACATGCGAGGAAAATTATTCTCTTGTCTACTGTTTGTATTTCAGAATATTCAGAATGTTCGCTCAATTTTTTTTTTTTTCTGTATTTCCCTTGTGTCACAATTGTTCGCAAGCATTTGGTTCTTTGCACGAATCGCGATTCTTTTGTTATTAACGAATGACAACGTAATTATACATGGTTAGAAACTGTTGCATTGAAACTAAATTGATCAAAATTGATGCATAAAGTGTGCATTAAAAATTATAGCTTCTGTTTCGATTTCTCAGTAATTTTGAGTGAATTTTAATCTTTTTAATCTTTTTTTTTATAACAATATTTTTAAAGACTTATTTGTATGCGATCGTTAACTTTTCTTGGGACAGAGAATATATATTCTTTTATATGTATGGAACATAAAATAAATCGTGAAGTAAATTGCAACACACTTGGAAGACTTAACGGCGCGATTCGCGATCGTAATCAACGATTACAGTCGTGTCGGAATTCAATTGAGAGAACCCTTTTCGCGACCTAAATTTACCTTGACGAAGTAAATCCAGATTGATTGGAGTAGACAATACTTTTTCCCAGTTACGATTACGCAAGCGTTCATGACGCGGCGTCACGTCGAGTCGTGCAAATGCAATTGAACACACAGATATCGGCGATTGGAAACATATTGAAAATTATCGCTCGAAAGCATATCTCGGGCGGATAAAAATTTCATTGATTGACATCGCCGAACGTATCACAGCGGCAAATCCACGTAGGGATTTACTGTAGAAAATTATACTCGGAAACTCTACACGGAGCTGGAGACTGTCGCTGCATTTTTAAAAAATTATTTTCTGTAGAAGTTCCACGAAGCTTTGAATGTCAGTACTACTAACGAATTTACCGTTCGTACGTCCAGCTTTGGAATTATAACTTTTAAAGCTTTTTTCTTAAAGAGAAAGGTTTATCATTCTAGATTTTCCGCAACTTGGGTCGTTAACGTTGGGTCGTTATATTTTTGTTATATGATACTTCGCGCGCATATTTTACAAAGTAGTTTTACATAATCTCATATTTTGCAAGATAGACATTCTTTGACTAATTCAGAGCTGATGTTTTTCTTTCCGCATCGCGCGCGTGGAATATTTCAAGAAGGGGTTATAACATTTGTATTTGCCACAATACGAGAGAACGAGAACTATTAATTTTATTACAATATTTATATTATAAACTATCAACAAAATATTCATATGCAAAATACCGCATTGGAAACGGAATTGCAAAACGAATATTTCGAACGCTATTTCGATGCATCGTTTATAATATATATATATTAATATAAATGAATGTCAAAGAGCATGGCGTATTTTTAATTACACTAACGCAACGTCATTTGATTGGAATTAATCAATTAATCAATTAGGCGAACATCCGGTAAGCGTTTATTTTATCGTGCATGAAAGGCGTAAAATTTCCATAACGTTCCTATTTTGAATTATTCATTTCAGATTCAACATTTATCTGTCAGTTTTGTTTTGCATATTCAAGTAATTAATAAACATGATTTTCATATTTTACAGAACTAAGTAGCAAATCTGTCAATAACAAATTGACAATAAAATGAAATTGATATTCTCTTGTAAACGTATTTGAAATGATAGTCTCCCTTGTAACTCGAAACCCAATTGCGAATGGATGTTGTCCCTCAAATTGTTTATTTTCACTTATTTGTTTAGCAAATCAATAAAATATTGGAGAGAGTAAGATTGCGAGAGTAAAGAAAGAGTTTCCGAATATTTCGAAGTTTATGAGATTCATTTCGAAAAATTAGATCTGGCTGTGCATTGCGCGCAATATCCGAGTTGTAAGTAAATGTTGACGTTTGTAGGGGAGTTCATTTCGGTCGTTGCCCGGCGAGAGATCGTCGCGACATTGCGATCGAAAGGATTGCGTTTCTGGCGAACAAATAGAGTTACAGCTGAATCACAAGAAAAGAGTACATATGTACACTTTAAAAAAAAATACACTTTTTAAAAAAAGCTGATGATCCGAAGTCGGAAGAAAGGGATCTAATTTTTTTATGCGTTAAATGTATATATTTAATAAAATAAAATTTTTAAGATATAATCTTTTTTGCCAATATTCCCATTAATATAGTTTTATAAATATAAAATTTTAATTAACCAGAAAGTTTATGTCCTCAAAAAGATGTATACTCTTAATTCTTTCAGACTTAATTTTATTGGAACCATGTTAAACATTTTTTTCATTCAATTTAAGGCACTTTAATAAGTAATTCGTATCAAACAATTAATTTTTTAAAATTTTGATTATTTTCAACATACATTATTATGTATGTTTAATGATGTCGATAGAATTAAATAATTTCAAGAGATTATTATTATTATTATTATTATTATTATTATTATTATTATTATTATTATTATTATTACTAATTTATTATTATTACTGCAGCCCAAGTTGAACTCTGGTCTCCACAATTTCAAGGAATAAAATCTTCAAACTTCGTATATATTACAATGTACAATGATCTGAAGGGATTAAAAGAGTACGACTGATAATTCTAGGAACGAGGGATGGAATGAGCGATCCGATTATTGTGATGCGTTTGACGTGACTCTATCTCGCGAATTTAATTTCGCGAGGAATAATGTCTTGCTGCGCGCGCGAGATTAATATCGAAATATTATGTGGATTACTTTCGAGATGCCGAGGTATCTGAATTCATCGCGCGCATCGCGGTATAAACTTTCCTCTGAACTCCGCAACGGAGGAAAATGGGAGATAAGAGTAGGTCACCGCTGCATTCGACAAATACCCGCGTTAAGACACGGGGTTGGATCCACCGCGAGATCTCGACCGCGGTAACCATGTATTAGCTATGCGATGTAAATTTAGTTTTACTACGAACCGAGGCATTACGTCTCGCAGACATACCGTGAGAATTATAGGACATGATATCATTCAGACTGTATTCCATTAGAACTATGATCTACGCAGAACGATCCTGTGATTAATAATATATCAGCTACTTTCATTATACATACATGTATTACGATGCAAATCTAATTTCACTATTACGTGTCGAGATATTACGCGGGGCTTTAAACACTTCTCTGGATTGCAATATATATGCTGTATAGTTTACATTTCATCTGTTTGCTCATTATCAATTATGTTTTTTTTTTTTAGGAAGTTTCAAAAAAATATGATGTAATCGAATTGAAATTTGATTTTTAATTGTTGATTTTTAACTGTTTCTATCATCGTATGAATTGTAATATAATACATATTGAAATGTAATAGAAAAATTATGTTTTTATTATGTTATTATTTTCTTTTATGACGCATAAAAATTACACAAAGAAATCACACGCAATGTATATTACAGAATAATTATAGCGGAACAATATTTATATTGAGAGTAATTCTACAATATTATGTAGATTTTCAGAAATATTCTACTAATATAAAATAATGCGATATTCTTCACGTATTCTGATAAAAACGGATAAAATAGTTCCGGAAATTTCTGATAGTTCTGAATCGCGTGAAAACTGCTCAATTTCTTCGTAATCGTGTTCGGGGAATACTGACAGATGAAAACTAAAAAAGCAAGAGGTAGAATCTCCCGCTGTGAGAAAATCTGTCGACGAGATCCACGTACGAGGACCGAACACCGCGTGTACGAGATCACGAATGCGAAATGTTCCGAAGTGTTTCCGAAAAGTTGACAGAAAAGAGATTTTCGGGAAAACTACAGAAAACGAACTTTTAAGAAGAACCAGGCTCAAGAGAGAGAGAGAGAGAGAGAGAGAGAGAGAGAGAGAGAGAGCTTTCGTCGTTTTCAACTAGGTTTTCCGCGACTGCGGTAGCATTACATTTCTGTCGCGGCGGACAATCTCCGGATCGTGTGCGTTCGACGTTGTGCGCGTCCGCTAACTCCGCTAAACTCACTGAGATCCCCGCGGCACCGGGGGCTGGAATTTTTTTCACCAAAGAAACGATGCGGCGTGTATCAGAGTGTGTATCACACAGTGCTGGAGGTCGCGTCGCGATTCACGAAGCGGTGCGGACAAAAAAAGAGCAGCGAGAACGCGAAGGGAAAAGGAAAACGGAGTCGTCGCGCACTCGGCGACCGCCGCGGCAAGACTGGGGTCTGCTGCCCGGCCGGGGTAGCTGCCATGGCAACCCGACCACCCCCGAAAGCTTCATCTCCTCTCCGTGTCTCGCGCACCCTCGCTCGTGCTCTCCTCCATCGCGCCGCAACAGCAGCAGCAGCAGCAGCAGCAGCAGCAGCAGCGGCAGCAGCAGCAGCAGCAGCAGCAGCAGCAGCAGCAGCACCAGCAGCAGCAGCAGCAGCAGCAGCAGCAGCAGCAGCAGCAGCAGCAGCAGCAGCAGCAGCAGCAGCAGCACAGAGATATGAACACGGCACGACGCGTGCGGCGCATCTTTCCATCTCTTTTCTCCCCGCTCTCTTTCGTCTGTGATGGTCCTCAAACTGATACCCACTCGCGATCCTCGAGCAAACGAAGAGTAGATGCTTCCCCAAAAGGAGATGGTGGGCAGATCTCGTTTTAGGATTCGTTTAGAAAGAATGCTTCGTGGTATACCTCAGAGTATCGACACTTCGCTCCCAATATCGAACAGTTATTATAACCGCCATAGAGCTTAAGCCATTGCTGGTCAATTTTGTCCTCTTCCATTTTGCGCTGTCCTTCATCTTCTGTCCTGTCATCTCCTTTGAGCTGAATGTCCACTCAATATCGTCGATAAAACGGAGTGCAGATGCTCGTACAAAATAAGGGATATCAGTGTATCTTTGCTTTGGATATGTAAGGGTCAAGAGATACTTAAGGTAACATCGATACTTGGCTTCCGGTGGTTAGCGAGGGTGATTGGCGATCATGCTCGAGTTGCTTTCGGAGTACCCTTCTTCTTCAGACCTGCTTGTCGGCGATGCAGCTGCGTCTGACTTTTAATATTAAACTTTTAAGCATTAGCTCAGCTTTTCTCATAATTGTAACAAGTTGTTGCATTACTGAAAGGATGCCCACGTAGCTTACGAGCTGTAATAGGTCTCGTGATTTTCTTCTTGCTTTTATCTTATCGTTTTTATATCTTCTATGTTTCAAGCGATGAACATGAACTTGTGAACAAGTGCTTACTTATATACATAGATAAAAGAAAATCGATATATTATATTGATAATTAATCGGTGATGTTGATGAAACTATTAAAGTATTAATGTATGAGGCTTCATTTCTACTTTTGTATTTTTCTCTCTCAAATATGAAGTTTAGTTGGAGTTTTTGCAGTACCGAGAGAGAAATCGTGGGAAAACTATGGCTTCCAAGAAAACCTCTAGCCTCTATGTAACCCGCTACAAACTCGTCGTTCCAGCATCCTGTTTGTCTTCTCTAGAATAACGCTCCGCGACATAGACGCTCGCAAAACGTTTTACGTGAAGTTTTGTCTCGGGGATGTTCGAGAGACTTCCATTTGAGACAAGCGACAAATTTCAACAAAACGCTGGAAGGACGTATAAGTATGTGTAAAAAATAACTTCGAATCACTCTTTCTGATGGAGTGTCTGATTTGCACTATTTGTACCACTTTATTTATAAGTCATTCAAGTGTGAGAAAAGTTGCTTATGGATCAAATGTATTGTCGTATTAAATGGCTAAGACTAATTTTTATTTGATCCGAACTATTCTGAAATTTACATTTATTTTATGATCGATTAATTATCAACATGATGGTTGATGAAGCGATTCTTAATGTATATTCACTAAAGTTATAGGAAATACTATACAATATTCAAATAAATCGATATGAATATATTTAAATGTATTGTTAATTTACATACTAATTTTCTCTTAATTTACTATCAATTATAAAAATTTGCTGTTATCTATAATTGCACTGAATAACTTAAATTTTGACAATTTTTTAAATTTAATTATTAATAAATTATTTTCATATAAAAAATATATTATAATTTTTTCATATAAATTTTTCATCATTATCATAGATTTTTATTTTTATGCATGTACGCTTTTTTCTCTCTTATTCTTGGTTTCTATATCTAATTACAGATATCATAATTTTTAATTATCAAAAATCTTTATTACATTGGTGATAATATTTTTTTCAACAAAAAGAGATTACTTGAATATAAGATTAATCAGATCATGAAATAAAAATGAAAAATCATTAGATTACATTTAAAGGGAACATGAAAAGAAGGCGAATTCTCGTGAAAAACATCTTTTAGAGAGAGTAAAAAATAAAGAAAACGAGGGAAAAAGGAATGTCACTTTTTATAGGATTTCGGTTTTCGCTTCCTTTCCCCATTTTTGCGTCTAGTTCCTTTTTAGATGGCGGCGTTTATGGGTGAAAGTCATTTTCGAGTCTCAAAGACGCTTAGTACTTCCGACGATCTTAGATCCCACGTAAGAAACTGTTACGCGGTTTCCCTTTAAAGGTACCCTCCGGAATCTCGAGGTTACCTGAAGGGTAATCGAGAATTTCCGCCTTGTGGAATCCACGATCTCCATGGATAATTGAGTTACTGTTTTAACACTATTAAATACATCTCTACGGACCACTTGGTCAATTTCAGTAGCATACTTTTAGACTTCACATCGAGTAGTACTTTCTGCAAACTCACTCTTTTTCATTTCCCTTTTGACGATTTTTTTCTGTATACTACTGCCTTTTTATTCGTGTTCGATTCGGATTTTTCGATCTAGTTTTTTTTTTCATTTCTTCTTTCATTCAAAAAAACATATCAAAAATCGAAAAATCTGTCATATCAAAAAGGCAAGTAAAAGGTTTACAAAATCGAACACATTTTTTAAGCGTTTGTTTTCTATACGTTCTATTGTGCACCATGCTAACAAACATATTTATTCGTTTGATATGAAATTTAACGTCTAACAAAAAATGGCATTGTTTCCTTATCTGTAAACATGAAAGAATGAGAGAACTAGAAATGTGAACAAAGATAACTATATATATACATTTGCGCTCATATTTTCGCTCCCGGTCGTAAAAACGATGGGTTGCACTCGAACGAATTTTCAGCATGTGAATTTTTCAGTCGATGTTTGAGCGTCGCGGTTTAAGCAACTCCTATGTCGGAATAATGAGATTCGAGTTGTTTCGCAAGGTATTCGAGGACGTTACAGCATTCTTAAACCAAGGGCGTTGTTATACCGGCACTTGTCTCGCTGGTTTTATTTCGTTCAAGAATAGTTTAATGTTGTTTTGTATTCTTATAGCTGCGAAAAGGAAAAGAAACGAAATGGCCGAAGTAAAAAAGACAAAAAAATAGTGGAACTCTCAGAAATGAAATTATTTTATTGTACTAAAAAAAAACATATGTTTGATTAAAATATTTCAGATTATAATTCAATTTTTCTCTTTCAATAATTAAAACGTATTATATCTACTACATTCCTTAAAAAAAGTTATGCATTCATTGAGTGTCCGAAAAATAAATACAATTCTTGTATTTAATACTTTAATTCCAGTATACAGTGGTATAATCATATATCATACATGATTTAAATTCCACCGCGAGCAATTCCCCTGTGAACAATTTCACGATGTTTTTTTGAAAGAACACGTTGCAATACTATAAAAACGTAAAAATGTAAAAACCTTTTACCATTTGATCTTCATCATTTCTCGTATTAATGATTAGCGTGATTATTAATGCCTCCATACCATACCATTGTAATATAGTACTATTACAGAGCTTATGAGATGTCAAGTGTTAAGCATTAAACCTGCCGGGCTTAAAGTGTTAATGGACGTAATGTTTCGATATCGTCTATCTACTTTATAACAAAGATTATCGAATTGCAAATGGCGGTAAACGCGCTTGGAAATATGCAAGAAGGGTGTTAAATAGTGTAAAATGTTCTGCAATATCTATATTCATACCTTACTTTTATTATTTTTATTTTTGAAACTATAGTATATATGTATAATGTATATATGTATAATGTAAACTATATGCTAAGTGCGCGCATTTGTCGATAAAAATGAGGTATGAATATGGATCAATGTATTTCATTTTTACTGTGTACGTTAAAAAAGATAGATCAGAAGGATTTCTATCTCTAAAATCGTTACTTCATTTACAAGCGGTTATAAAATTGTAGAATGAATGAATTTCCAAACTGTAT
>Ga0157364_1002323_pt1 | contig 17558 bp, 8 predicted proteins | sample AttsexASBM2_FD_111476 | JGI IMG/M metagenome (GOLD analysis project Ga0157364, IMG submission 111476) | Fungus gardens microbial communities from leaf cutter ant in Ribeirão Preto, State of São Paulo, Brazil - Atta sexdens ASBM2 | ecosystem: Host-associated > Fungi > Mycelium > Unclassified ... | reverse complement strand
TTATTCGATTCCACGTTTTTAACACAAATTTTGCGTAAATGTTTTTGTATGTATTGTAAGAAGTTAATGTTCTATCTTTATCGTCATGAAAAAAATAAAACTTATGATTTAATTGTAATTTTGATTGTAATTTTGCATATTTAAATTACTTATTTACCACAAACTTCGATGACTACTCATGATATTTTTTATAAAAAATAGTAAATTTTCGAAATATTCATATATTCATATATATTATTGTAAATTGTAAATTGTTTTAACACAATCACTATATACTAATTTCATTATAATAATTCCAATATTTATATTTATCTCACTGAAAGAAAAGATTGATTGCTACAACAATATAGATAGTAAAATATGGCATTGCATTTTTATATGACTGCAGCAACTAATCTTTTTTTTTTATTCAAATAAATAAAGCTTAAAATAGATTAGCCTAAAATAGACTAAGCTGTCCTTCAAATTACTCAGAGTAGATCAAGGCTTATGACATTGTGAAATTATGAGAAACTCTTGTAGGCACTCGCGTAAGAGCTATTGGTACCACTTAGCTCTTTCAAGACTCTAGAGAAAACATGTTCGAGGCAACGCGTAATGCATTTCGTAGAGTAATACGTTCTGAATGATAATACTTTCCACATATTTTTAACTTCCACTAAGTTGTCACGTATCGCCATTCAAAAATAAAGATTTAGAAATTCGTGAGCTACATTTCGAAAGCTACAAAGTTAATCCATTAGAAATGTAGGCGTTTCTATTCTCAACGATGATAGTCAGAAAAAATCATCCTGCAAACATTTCTATCTCTTATGAATTACTTTACTTCCAATTATATGCTTTTAGTCTTTAGGTTATCGGGTCACCGCCATAAGCCAAAATTTTTTTATAAATTTGAAGTAATGCAAGAAAGATTATTATTTATTTCAAGGAAGAGGTATTCGAGCATTCCTCGTATAACTATCGCTCGGTCAGATGTCCATGTGATGTGATGGGCCATTCTCATGGTGAGTCCAAGATCGGGAACCGACGAGGTACCGATTCCCGTTTCCGCATCGGCGTTTTCATCGCGGCGACGTGGCACGCCACGTATATATGTGTATACACGTCGCAGGTCTCTCCGGACCTGCACGCAAGAACTGGTCCGCGTTTTACAACGGTACGTGATTTACGTGATTCGTTGAAACGATAACGGCTACTTGCACGGCAAGCATCGAGAACATATCGCTATGGAAACACAGCATCCCGCTCGAAGAAAAATTTTCCGGAAAAATTTAGAAGAAATTATAATAATTTCGATGAAAAAAGATATCGTTATCTCGTATCTCTGCCACGAAAGAGGGGTACGATTTCGAAGTGTAATAAGAACTCGACTGTACACGGAGAGAATTATCTTTTCAAATTTACCCTAAAATATAGTAGTTGTAATACAATACAATATTTTAAAGATTTTTACCATGCACTTCAGTAAAATCAATCAAACTTATTTTATACTTTATTATAGTTTTATTAATGAATGAGAGAGATTTACATTCCTCGAAGTAACATGTTATCTCATGATTATCATATTTTTAGGGTAAACTCCAAGAAAAAAATTCTCTCCGTGTAGAACAAAATAAGCATTATGAAATTATTTTTTAAACTTTTCATATATACACTAAAGAAAATGTTCTAATTAAATCAAAAAGAATTAATAAGAACATGACATTTTGATAAAATCAACTAGAATTTCAAATTGTTACAACCAGAAATTTTATTTGAACTCACTAAACTTTTTAATAAATATTTTAGTCGATTTAATCAGAACATATCCATTTCAATGTAGATTAATTATTTTAATCTCAATTTAACTTATTTTTAAAAGTAAATTAAACAAAATTAAAGTTAATTTATATTAGTAGAAATGGACATCAGCTTATGTATCCGTATAAAAATAATTGTTTGCTTTGTGAATGATCAGATATTTGTAAAATAATTTTTATAAATCAATTTAATAGTATTAGCTAATAAACTAGTATAGCAAATCGATTTGATATTAATGATACCTCAGACTACAATAGAATATATAGAATTTCAAATTTATATAGCTCTATTCGAAATGGCCACGAAGATTTACGAGAGATACGCTACTGATCGGAAAGAAATAACCATGAAGATATTGAACTGCGAGTTTAAAAAATGGCTCCATTCACCACGCTCCATCGGTATATCACTAACGTCTTCAATCAGAGAGCGATCGAAGCGCGACGATGTGCGTATTCCTCGAGCTCGCGTGCACGTTCGTGAGCGCGTTTCGCATCGATCATCCGGATCATAAGCGACGATCGGCTGTATCTTTAAGACCGCGAACTATCACTTTCCAGTTCGTCGTGCGCGACGAAGCAGCAGCAACAACAGCAGCAGCAGGAGAAATAGCATCAGTAACAGCAGCAATGGCATACAGCGTATAACATTCGAACGAAGACACATAGTGCGCCCGCGGCGGCGGCGGCGACGGCTGCTGTTGCTGTTCGCCAGGATGGAATATGCAAAACACCGTTCGTTACGCGTTCGCATAAAAATCCGTCTAATGCCGCGTGCACTCGCTTGACCATGCACTCGGCCCGCACGGCGTGCCTACTGCCCATTGTGGGTAATTACGCGTTGCAAAACAAAGGCACGACATCGTCGACCCTGCGATCCCTTCGAAGGTTGACTCGGAAGAGTCCTTGTTGCTTATATTGATATGATCATACAAATGATTTTTCCAACAAATGGGAAAACTGAGAATTTAGGAATTATAACGAACAATAAAATTCTCGGTTTGTTACTCGATAACTAGAGGAGTTTAACATTAAAAAACCGAAAAATGTATATCGAGCCACTTTATGTGATCGCCTATGGTATATTACATCCTATCTCTTACCACTTTCCCTAATACATGAATTTAAGAGATATTACAATTTCACAGTGCTGCTCAGCGACAGATAAATATTAAGTGAAAGATCATACCTCAGTTGTATGATACTCCTTATTGTAGAATCAGAGTATAATAAGCTCAACAGATAATTAATAGCTTAGATATAATGCACTGCTAGTTTATCGCCAAGCAGCGTTGCATTTCATGACATTAAATATGAATTACTTTCAATAGATGATATTGTAAACCATACACGCCAGGTTCACCTCTCTCTAGTTCTTATTGGCCATAGAACGATAGAAGCGGTCATTGCTGTCTTTTATTTTGTCAAGAAAATATAAATAAGATTTTTTGAAACTAGAATGCTTAAATAAATAAAATCAAGATTAGATACCGTCATTTTCAATTTAATTTATAACAAATAAAAACACCGAATATCTTTCACAAAATCTAATTAAAATAAGAAACCAAACAAAGAAAAATTATTATCTATTAAACCTAACGAGATATCTCGACGTGAAAAATAATTGCCATTCTTTCTATCTTATCTTTTAGAGCAGTTAAGAGAAAGTGCGATAATTCAGCAATATTCATATATGTATTGCTTTTCTTCACATTCAAAAGTTAATGCCTTCGCGAATAATTTTATTTCACTATCATAACAAAATGTCTCAAGTCAGCTTACCCGCTGTAACTCTATATTATATACATTCGTTATAACGGCAACAGCTAACGGATAAAAATCTGTTGGTTAAAACCAACCAGTAAAGAGTGTGAATTTACGATGTGTAAATTCCATGCGTAATTCGGCCCGTAATAATCTTCGCAAAATTGCGAGTATCTATTTGCTGCAGAAAAGTATTACAATCCACGCAATCCTATCTGGAAAGTTATCGGCCGACCGACATTGCCATGAAAACTAATGCATTCCTCATTCCTCTTTATGTAAGCGTGTTAAATGTCAAAAACTTCTCGGCCCAAGGCGAAAGATATATTCGGCTAATAAACTTACCACCTGTTAAACCTATTATCAAGGTAATAAACTTAGAGTAAACGAGTGTTATATATCACTTTACGTATCAGTCTTTCTCATAATAATCTATTGGCAGAAAAAAATATGAATTACACATTAACAGGTCGAAATTCTACGACAATTTAACGGCAATATTTATTGCAGTTACAGAATTAATGATTGTATATGTATATGGTCTACGCGATAAACACGAAACTTTATTTTACTTGACAAAAGAAAATTCATTCGACAGTTAATAAGGTAATATAATCATAAAATAAGAAAATATAATAGTTTTGTAATTCATCGTGCATTTAATTGTATGGAGTTAACTATTAGGCCAACTTAATTATAAATCTCTTTGTCAAGAATATCAAACAATTCAATATTTTCTGTATGTTATATCTGCAAATTTAGATTATTTTTACTAAATTTATTCTTACAATTATTATAGTGTTTATTCTTACATTATATTGATTCCTTGAACTTAATTAATGCCTTTCATTAATATATAATTTAAATAGGATTTATAGACCCATTGTCAGTAACTGTGTTATAGATTTGGACATCAGCTCCAAGAGGTTAAAACTGAAACTTGTATCAGGACGTGCCGTATATCGTATCTCTCAATCAAAATATTATTGTGGAAAACTAGTGAATTCAGGGTTGCCACAGAAAATAAATTTAAAAATTCCGAAAATTGATTTTTCCGGATTTTCCAGATGAAAATGGAAAACTTCCAATATAAAATATATAAATATTGACACATTATTATTAATATTTAAAATCAAGAATTGTAGGAAAAACTAATCTATATTATTAAAAACAACGCAAAAAAAAGGTTAGTAGCATAAAATTTTGAGTGCAAATTCAAGCCAACAAAAATAAATTAGTATTGGAAAAAAGAATGCAGTTACGAAAAAGGGTGATCAAATAAAAATAATAAAATTTTAATTATTTTATTAAAATTGTTTAAAGTGTGTGAGTTTTGAACGTATTTCACCATAAACGTCAAATATAATATTAAAAAATTATAACAATTATCTGAAATAGGAACAGTTTAAGGAAATTATGAGCAAATTTCAAAATTTCAGACTTTTACATTTTCCTCTGACCAATTTCAATTTTTCCTGGCTTTTCTCGATTTTCCAAGTCTGTAACAACCTTGGAATTACAGCGTTTTAAACAAAACCGCTTCGAGTACAAAGAAAGGGAGTCCTAGAAAATTCAGTCACGCCGCGTCCCGTTTCCCTCTTTCCCTCGATCACAGTTCGCGACAATCTCCAGGTTCGACAAAGAGCCACGTCCGTTCCTCGCTTCCGTTCGTGAAGCGTTGCTTATACATCCACGCGATCCGTATCCGTATGAATTCAGTTATGCGAACGGGGCGATACATATTCATGGAGGAATTCATTTGCTGGGAACCACGAGGAGGGTAACATCTCATCATACCGCGTCGCGCCACGCCGCACCGCCGGTCCACTCCTTTTCTTCCTCGCACTGTTTGTCTTCGGGGACTTGCGTTCGCTCTATTCATTGTCGTCCCAACGCCAGATCAGCATACACCGCGGCATTCTTATCAGTATGTGACGTGTATTTAGCAATCGATCTTAAGGAGGCCGGACGATGGATCGCCCTGCCGACCGTGGAATAAAACATGAGGAAAGAGTTTTTCTTTCGTATGTTGCACCATACGCGGTAACTGTGTTTGAAATTGTTTTCGCGACGTGACCGTGTATCTTCAAGACTGGATCTGACATTCATCGACATAAAACGCGCTTTATTTCGGACAATAAAGTGATGATAAAATTCAAATAAGTTCAAAAACTTGTAAACGACTCTTTATATTAACAATAATAGTAAAACATATAAAACAAGAAAGCTAGAAAGAGTCAACGCTGATTATAAATATGTAATTTCTAAAAAATGTGAAACAATTAGTTTTATATTGTTTCACATTGTATATTTTTATACAAAGGCCTATAGCCTTCTTATTTTATGTTTTACTATTATTAATAAAGTGATGGCTTAAAATGATATGACGTAAAAAAAAGTATCTTTGTTATTAAAAAAAAAAACAGAAGTACTTTAGCAATTTAGTTTAATGTCTACCTACATATTCTTCAATGCTTTCGTTAATGTCGAGCTTAAATCAATATACTGAAATATGAGAAAAAAGGATTCGCAAGATGTATGTCTCGGCTCCCCGTCGGTTAAGTTTAACGCGTGGGAAGAGAGGCGCGTGAGACTGAAGGTGTTTAACCGGGATCCCATCGTCGTGGCAATTGTTCAATTTAACAGCCGTAATGGCCGTTCACACGGATTACCAAACGTTGTCTTAAGGGCTGTTAAAGCCGCTACTTAAGTGCCACGGAACGAATCAGGGTCCAAGTGGTTTCGACAGCGATTACTGCCTCTTAAAAAAAAAAAGAAAACGATGAAAGAGGTACCATTTCGGAGTCTTTCAATACCTTTATACCTGACCCAGTTGTATGTGCAAAATGTGCAGTGCTCGAAAAATCGTCGCAATCTTCAAAGTGTGAGCGCGCGCGCTCTGGGACGCTTAACGATATTCCGAAATTTATGATATGTTCGAGGAAAGATCGTTATCGATACAATCGTCGTGGCTGTTTCGTAATAGTTTTTTTAGTGCCGTAAAATACACATTGCCGCATAAAATGCATATCGCTTCGGGCGATAAAACAGGGTATAGTTGTGTGGAGCAATGTACATACCTACATCATTTTACGTGTGCAGAAATAGCAATGAAAGCATTTCCTTGCAGAATATAAAAAAATACTAAAATAGTCTTTTGGTTATATTCTACACTGAAAGAATGGACTAAATTTTAATAAATGTTTGTTTGAATAACTGAATATTTAATGTAAATGTAAATTTATTTATTTGATACAAGGACCATTAATTTTATTTAACTATCATTTTTTTATTTAATAAATATTTATTTACCGTAAATAAATGTTAAATTAGCACATAGAAATAAATTTAATACAGAAATAAATTTATTAAAATTTAACTTTTCTCAAAATATTAAATTTTACTACTTATATATCTATGATATTTACTAGAAAAAATTAACTTAAAATTAAATTAAAAAATAAATGTATAAGTTATTTGAATATAATTCCAGTTTCAAAAATTTTGTTTAGATCGACATTTTTTATCAATTTAATCCATGTATAATTAAAGCAAATTTTTTGCAAGTTAATATCATTAATAATACTATTACTCACTTTACCGCTGATATAATAAATTTTTCAAGAAAGCTGTCAAAATACATACCTGAAACAAAAGAAACATTTCATTAGCAATATTATTTCTTACATGAAGCCATAATTAATCTATAAGGTAAATGTAAATCGCAAATAAATGTTCTTATGGATTGTGTGTTAAAATGAAGAAATTGCGATTAGATATATGTCAACATCGTGAGTATACTTCAATCGTTATGATGACTAAAGCATTTATGAGATAAAAAAAACCCACTTAAAGGTGCACTAGTGCGTCATGTTTAAAGTACGTAAATAACCCGATGAGTAAATGCATATCCTTGGCAAAATGCCATCTACAGAATAACTTAGGGACCGGTTGAAAAATTGGATGAAGCTAAAGTTAGATAAAATATAGCGTAACGTTGATGATGCTGCGTCCGCCATCGTATTTTATATCATACTCTCTCTCTCTCTCTCTCTCTCTCTCTATATATATATATATATATATATATATATATAAAATATTTAAAAAAGTTTTATAAGGCAAACAATAATTTTTTCACATTTCAGTTTTTTCATCTTAATTGATGCCACTATTTAATATATGTACACAAGATATACAATCACATTATAATGACATTATCAATCAAGATTAAAAAATTTTAATGTAGAAAGAAAGAATTTATCACAGCAGCTTTATAAAAATACATATTTTCGATATTATTTACAGATCGGTTATATACTTTTTAGAGTATAAGCTTATTTTATCGTTGTAAGATTATTAAAAAAGGACGAAAATGTGATGACAATGTCAATCACGTTAGAAGACTTCCAAATATTGCTTCGCACTTTGCCATGTAATAAATAAGTTCTGTTCACGTGACAAGGCTTCTGACGATGAAGTTATGACGAGCGTAAACAAGAAATGCAATACGTATGCAGCAAAGCCGCGAAGACAGGACAGAAGACGAGACAACGCGTCGCAGCTGCATTTACGACCGGCTCATAAAATTCGAGTATGGAAACCAAAAAATCAAGAACGCATTTGTTCGACACGCCCACTTTCAAAGACCAATAATATCTCTTTGAAGATGAAACCAGTTAGTCGAGGATATAACAAAAAACATGACAGAAATATCGATTCTTTGAGCAAAGGGGCGGGAAACAAATCCGGATAACATCTTTAATAGCTAACTTTCCAGACAAAAAGAATTGTCCATCGGATGAAATCTTGTAAATGGCGGTCAGTTTGATAAAATTCTCAGTGTAATCGTCCATGCTAGAGGGATAACTATTTGCCAGAAGAAAGATTTGGCGAAAGCACCATCATAATACGCATTGAGGATTCGCGTTGAAAAGATCTTTGAGGAGTAACGAGAAAGGAGAAGAGGTACAAGTGCGAATATATGTTGGATGCAGCGGCACACCGCGCCACCGAAAAGAGCGGTCCTCGAAGACAAACGTATGACTTATAAACGTATGACTTACGACTTACGTGGCGGTCGAGTATACCGTGAAGAAGTCTCAGCACGAGTGTTTTCGCGTCACGTCGAATTTATGCAAACTGTCATACGTTACAGCACATTACACCTCGTTAAAGACGGCGTTGACGCGTATACCGAGGTATACGGCCGGCGTTGCGTGTCCGCTCGAAATAGGAGACAATATTCCTCCGCTGTGGTTCTAAAAACCGCTCACTATCGCGCAAAAGTTATGAGGGGACTCCACGCGTGAGCGCCGCGCACAAAGTACCGTATTCTCGTCACGCGTTCTCAGCTATATGCGGCTGTTTGACTCTGATCTCGTGCTGGCATTGAACGCAATTCTCGCATATTAAGAGCACAGACCTCGGAATTGTACAGCTGTATTTAGCGATGAATAGCACGAAATAATGTCACTGTCAAGAATACGTATGCAAAAAAAAAAGGAAAAAAATTGAAATGTGTTTAAAGAAATAATTAGTTAGAAAATAATAGGGAGAAAGTAGTTTTGCTGAAATATCCAAAATTTAGTTAGATATAAAGTCTAAAAATAATTTTATTGGACTTATCAAAATAGACACTGCTAGAATGTTAAAATGTTTTGCAACACTGCTCATCATGTTTGAATTCCGACATAATTATTTTAATGGCCCGACAAAATTATTTTTAAAGCTGTATCTATTTACATTTCATTATGTAAATATTGTCGATTAATTTAAAAAAAAAAGAAATATAAAAATCAATCTTTCTTAGCGTGACAATTAGATGGTAGCAATAAAGCTTTGATCTAATAATACATTTAATTTCATTCTACATTCTAGGAAACTAGATCTCTAATTCGAATTTAGATCATAGGTTTTCACAATGATGCATAATAAAAGCACCGGTGAACCACAAAGTGTCGTGGCTAACCGTCTAAAGATACGAGTTTCACAAACTAGAAAATACCGATCAAAAGGAAAAAGAGTCGGGCGCCAAGGCTTCGCTATTTTTACTGGAGACTCGTGCGATGGGATCCTATTAACATACAATAAGGACATAATTCTCTGGTACTTCTTCTACGAACGTAAGCTGCTGCAGCGTGCTGCTGGGTTCTCTTATTGCCCCTCTTCATCCTCCCTTTTCATCCATGAACAAAGAAACCTTGCAATTTCGCCAATTGTCGGGGAAACATTTACGATTGCCAAAATGCGATCGATTTCTGAGAAATTGAAATCATCAAGAAAAAGAAATGAAAAATTGAAAAAATGAATCATAATGTAGCATTCAAAGTGTAAAATTTTATTTTAACTATTTTAACCATTTTTATTAAAAAATTTTATCTTTACGCTCTATTTGTTAAAATCAAGGTTCAAAATTTTCTGAAATTTATTAATTTAAAAAAATTTTCAACCTTCAATAAATAATGCAGCTATTTGAAGAACTGTATAGTGAATATTGTGCATTAGCTAAAAAGATAGGATTGCATTCACTCTAACAAGAGGTGTATATCAAAATGAGAAGACCGATAAGACGGCGACTCTTGCTTTCAAGCTTTCAAATGATGACTGCGGAAAGGTGCGACTTAGCTTTTATAGTTCACCGATATGAAAATCATCGAGAAGGCGACTTGCACGTAGATAAAGCGCATCCGCTGTACAACAGACGTGTTCTGAAATAGGTGAAGTGCATCTCTCGGGGCTGGAGACACAATCACGCGAGAGGAGAGAAACGAGTCTCAGGTCCTCGCACTTCGTTATCGACACGGTGCTATTGACCTCGTATCGACGGTACCCTTCGGCTACAGTTCAACATATTTAACGAGCTCGCATACCAACGAGAGAACCATGTCGAAACCGTCGCACCACTACGCGCGGAATACTTATTGTTACCACTATCAACCGACAATGTCGATCGTATAACTCATCGCTCGTTGAACTTACCCTCTTACTCGATTCACAATCTCTATCTATGTGAAGCGCATTTTGTTCACGAAGACGTATAATAAAGATAACAGAATATTATTTCAAATATATAGTATTAGATAAGAGAAATTTTCATCGGTAAAAATTACTTTTCGCTAATCTTTCAATTTCCAAACTGATTTTCAAACGAATTTCTCAATAAGCAAATCGCATATATCAAAACAACAGTATTTGATATATATATTCGTATCTAATTAAGAAAAATGTTTTTATTTTATAGTGTAAGATATAATCACAATTTGCATTTTCATATAAAATAAAAATAAAGAAAAAATATATGGTATATGGAAATATATCTCTGAAATATCGCACGAAAATCTGAAACATCCTGTATCGGACGTTAGGTACCGATTCGACGAATCGATTGATCTCATAAAATCGCAGTGCATAGCGCAGAACACGTCGTGCAGCAGTCGTCATGCAGCACCATGAGGACGTAGATGGACTACCTGTTTCTACCGGTTTGGTATCGGCGCCAACGCTCTGAAAGGCGCTGTCTGCTTGTCGCATACCAAACTGTACGCATGCACGTTTCTTGTGGCGCGCGACTCATAAGAAGAAGTCAATAGATAATAGATAAAATGCTCGCGATTACACGATTCTCTGCATGTATCGTGAAAAAGCAACTAAAATGAAAAAAAGGACGAGAAACTCATCGAGGATGAACACGTCATGTAATTTTAGATTATGCTATCGCAATATAATAGCAGATATTCGTAAAAAATAGAAGCATAATGAATTCAATTAAATTTTATTTTGCAAAAAAATGATGCGAATTTGTCCGCTTTTATCGATAGTCTTTAATTTAAAAATATACCGCATATTTCGTAATGTAATAACCATCAATATTCTAAAGCCAGTCCAATACTACATAGTTACATTATTGGAATATTTCTAGAATATAATATCTATTCAAAATATGTAGTTCACAATGCAATTAATGCGGTATCATAGTCGAACGGCTCGAGAATATATAATCGATATGTCCGCGACAGACGATTCATGTTGTGCAACCTGCTTATGCAAATGCATTATCAGCGCGTATTCATGTGTGCGCATTGGATAGCGACGCGTGACGATTTGGTCGGTAGCGCGTGTTTGCTGCAAATAAACGGTCCCACGCACGCACATATGTACGAGGAAATGGTAAGGTAATAACCGTGTTACCCTGGTCAGTGACACCGACACCTAAAAGGCCACCGCATAATGAAAATGGCTACAAGATAAGCGACTTATCCGTGCGACCGCATATTCATCAATCTAACTAAACTTACATGGAACACAAAATGCATTAGTCACTTGTTGTTGTGTTTTCGTTCTCCAACGTCTTTGTTGCATTTTCCCAAATATGTTTTCAAACTCAATTCGTTTTCACCTATAATCGAATGCTAATTTGATGCAATAGATTTGTAATACATTCAATATATTTTAATAATCTCATAATATATTAAATGCTTTCCATTTTTGGTGACATAAATCGACATAAGTGTCGTTTTATCTTTTGTTACTCACTGGAATGTCAAGAAAGACAGAATGATGTTTGTTGACTTGTGTCACTAAATAGAAAATTACAATTCATTGTTCTAAAATATTAAGACAAATGTTTTGCTGTTAAATCAACAAGAGAGCTTAAAAAATTATGAGACACAAAAAGTCTCATTGATAATATAGAACGATATTGCAATAATAAAGTTATTTTCTATTTTCTCTTCATGCTTTCCGCTTTCGTCGACCTGTTTAACGATGTCTCATTATCGTCTAATATGTCTCTTTATTATTGCGATATGCATCTCTCTCAAGATTAGCATTAAACCGCGCGAATTTAAATGACGACATATAAATGTTGACAATCCATGTGAGATACTCTGCAGCAAATTGCGCGAGTCTCAAATCACGTTAATACGTCAGTAGCAAGTGTGCGTACACATGTTTCTGGTCAGGTCGCTGACACGCAGAACATGTATTTAGTCGCGTGTTCGTGCGTTCAGCAAATGCGTGCTCTTCTGAAAGAAAAAGAGAGAAAGAGAGAGACGAAGAGAAATCGCATATCGCCTCAACCGCAATCATCTTAGTACAACTTTAGTTCTAATTGGGAAACGCAAACACGTGAGAGAAAAGCGACGAACGGTAGAATAAATTTTCGATAAGTTCAAGGCGCGTGCCTTGCGACTTAAGGAAAGGATAGACACGCGTGCTGCGTCGCGTTTAATATGCGCATACTAAAAGCGTTGAACAGCCGATGGCCTCTCCCTGATTTATTGGAAATCGATTCGTATCCGGCGCCCGCCTTCCCACTATTGACCGCTTCAGCGACACTGATGTGTCGATTACATAATAATTACAACCGAGCGTGCAAATGAATTTTCTGCCCATTGGATATGTACGATAAGCCAGAGTTAGCAGCACGATGTCACGTAGCAAAGTCGTTTATGATAAGATGAGTATCCTGTGTCTCATATAAGGACATGAATCTTTCGCAGAACACTGGTATCTGAGTAATTAATTTTTGCACGTTGATTTTCTTATAGCTGACATATCTCATTCATCTTATAAATAGACAAAGTAGTGATACCAAGATATCGTTAATTTAATCGATATAATATCAATTTAATCGCGCGCGCGTTTTTATTATAACAATAATTTTTAAAACACTGAACAAGCAAAGAATATTTTGAATCCTCTTTGTTATAAGACAAAATAGTTCTTTAGAACGTCTTGCAAAAAAATATTAGATTTGAAATGCAATATTCAATTAAACTATAACTTTTAAAATAAGTCTGAATGTTAAGATGTTGAACTATCATTTCTGAAATTAATTCATTTATATAAATATATATAACAGTTCAACATCTTAACATTCAGACCGTAGTGGCGCTTCGTATTTAAAATAATGTATTTAACATTAACGGTCTTGTTTTCAATCTTATTATTTTAAAATAAATTCTTTATGTCTATTTTTATCAATATATAGATTAATTGTAATCTTCGTTTAAAATTTACTTTTTATCTGTTCCCAATTCCTTTTTTGAATTTTTAAGGCTTAGAGGGAGATAAAAAGTAAGTCAAACTGAAATCAAAGTTAAAGTCTACTTTGGTAGGAACGAACATTAAAGTAATAATAAAAAATATAAGAAAATATTTTATCTAATATGTGATATATTACTTAACTTTTCAAACACTAAGATCTCAATTAATATGTAATCAATCTTTTTATATTTATATTATGTTGTTTTATGGCATAGAATATACTTCGCTCCAATAAAAAAATGAGGAAAGATGGCTCTAAAAATTAAAAATAATCGTCGATTATTTATAAAAAAAAACTTAATGGCTAACAGAAAGGAGAATTCCCGAAAAGTACGTATCTCAAATGATGTTATTCATCCACAGTGCATAAGTATAGTAAACAAAACAAATGTGTAATATTTAGGTCCAGTTCTACAAATGTAAGATTAACTTTAATCTCGACGATTCTACTTACTCATCTTTATGATCTTAATTTTAGAATTAGAAAAAAATAAAGAGTAAGTTAAACCAAGATTAAAGTTAATCTTACATTTATAGAATCGGGCCTTAAGTGCAGTGATCTAGGATCTACATATATAGAGTAAACGTCCATATAAAGGCGCAGCATGCGAGCGCGTGCCTCTATCAGGATGGTAGCGCATTGTTCCATCCAGAAGCGATCGGTTGCATCGCGTGCAACAGTACAGTTCATGATACGAGACTATCTACGGCGCGGCAATGCGATTTGAGGCGCGCGAATGTCGGCGTGCTATACACGTAGGATAGCTACGTAATGATAAAGGACAGGAAGTGGCGCAACTTCTGACAGAGCTTAGCGTATTTAGCTTCTAAACAAAGGATCCTAAGCTCCCTTGCACAGGCATGTAGTACGCGACACGAGTGTTCAATCATATTCCGTCGTAAACGTAGTTACACGCGTCGCTAGGTCGTGTTCTTCGTGAGAATAGTGATCGAACCATTCTCGCCGAGTCTATTTCCGATTAGCGTGACTCATTATTCATTAAAGAACCGTCGAGCTCTCACCGCGACGGGCGACCAAGTTCCCGATCCCTTTCCATCTTACTGGGCAATCTTACAAGATCGGCTCAGTCTTCGGACTCTCCTCTCTCGAACCGCGGGTAATTGCGGTCTTACGTTACAAGTATCGCAAATTGCCGCCCGGTTATACCGTTAGTCTATAAATTCGCGCGCCGACGTCTTTTCGCTTCGCCGTGCGCTAACTACAACCGAGGAACGCTTATTTTCTCACCTATCGCGACGTAAACGAGGCATCATCAAGTGACAGGATTATTGAAGACGTTACATTTGTTCGGCATTAAGACTATTGAACGATAACGTACGCAAATAGATATATTTATTGTTATTAATTATTTCTGGCAGTGAACAGCACGCGAAGGAGCAAATAAAAAAATACCGATATCATAGAAAATCATTTGTCCCGATTTCGATTTGCTGTCAAGCAAATTACCGAGTATTTTCAATGTAATAAGAACGTCATGAATAAATAACGCTCTTGTACAATCGATTCCGATTCCATTGAGATAAATTGTGTCATTCATTGTTGGTACGAAACTAATAAGCCATCGTGCCGCGCGAGCGTGGGGCTCATTCTTTCTCTTTTCCTCTCTCTATTTCTTTGTCGATGCACCAGTCTGTTGTACACACGATGCACTCAGCTCGAACAATGCATAACAAGCATTGTCTCTTCGCTCCGCCCACCAATTCCATACCACGCGAGACTGCATTGCTTTTATATCTCTTACTCCGGTTGTTTAGTCGCTTACACTCAACATACACGTGCGGCGTACGGGGGCGCATAAAAAAAATATTACTTATCGAAGTAATGCGAGAGCGGCAACCGTGGATACGCATAGAATAAGCATAAGAATAGACAACAATATATACGTAACAGGCTCGGGGCAATTGAAATATAAGGTGAGGAATCCGATGCGTAGGGCAATCAAGGCGTTTAACTTGACAATTCGCTCTGTATGTAGTGCTCTTCTCTTCTCCTCAAATTTCGGATATTTCGCAGAGAAGCAGACATTGCATCTGCATTCTAAATTTCTTGAATGAAAACAATCACTCTAAAAAGAGTGAAAATTGTCACTCTTTTTCAAAAGTGATTTTCGCCCACTTAAGAGTGAGATTTCACTTCAAAAAAATTTAGAGTGTATCCACAATTTTGGAAATACGAAATTTTTATTATCTTGCAGGCTATCATGCGCAACATATAGTTATACATCTTATCCATGTACCTCTTGGAGCTATCTTTCCCCCCGTGGCGACTACATGCCAATCGCTCCATTCAGACAAGCCCATTAACTGCTGCGTGCTCGATAAACAATCTTTGTCTTGTCGGTGAGTGCGCCACGCCGCGCGCGGTCTTTGCACCATATCTCGCTCGCATGGTAGCTGATCGGGCGACAAAGAGCCGGCGGTGCAATGCGGCGCAACACTCATCCATTGTTGTGCAAAGCGGTCGTTATGCGGCCAGCGACTTTATCATGGGGCGGATCGTAGCATTCCCGGAATCGTTATCCCTTCCCTTCTCCTTCCTTTTTTAATTAAAGTCGTTAAGTAATTTTCCCCCCTCGTGATGCACGCGCGCGTTACACGCATCGTTTCGTCGAATCGAGCAATATCGATCCCGCCACGCACAGTTGCAGCCGGCCGAACATATGCGCCCATCGATTATCCGCCCATTGTTCAGCATCCTCATGTGTACATATGAATTACCGATCGCTGGCCCTCGAAAAGGCCAAATCGTGCGTCTCTCTTTTCTTTCCGTGACGCCCACCCCTCGAATTGTTTGCCTCATTCATGAGCCCGCGGCTATTATGTGCGGTGCATGAATAGGAATTACAGTTGTATACAGCAAGTCAATGGGAATTAGAATTAAGTAATATAAGCATTCCGTGACGAAAATGAGAGTTCTCCTTCTTTACTTTTCCGTAATATAAAGAAAGCGTTTGCCTTCTCATCGCTCCCAAAATTTCGAAATTTAGTTACCTCTTTACTATATTTTCTCTAAAAAATAATAATGTTTCTTCTTATTAATTCTTCTTATTAAAAAATTGAGAAAGTATTTTTTTATACATTTATTAGTTCATAAACTCGATTCATTTTTTTTTCAACTGTAAAAGCTAGTGGAAGAAGAAAACTTAAAAAAAAACTGTCAGATTGGAAGAATGTTTGGAGAGCTTAATTTAATATCTAATATGTACAACTATATATGCAAAAAATTTTTGTATTCTTTTTATAGCGTTATATGTGAATTAAAAAATACAAGAGGGTGGGAAATAGTTCCGCTCTCGAGAATAAATTAACCAATAACCGCCCTCATGCGTTGGTTTGCATAGTTATCGAGGAGACGCGGTTCATTGCGGTTTTACCAACCATAAAAAGCGAGCATGCACTACGTTGTCTGAGCCCGTTGCGTTTTTTATTTCCCGTTTCCATCGCAGGTGAAAGAAACAATATTTCCCTTGAACCTTGTTGCCAATCATGTGGATACAGGTGGCTATACTTTGTGCCATGTAACGCGTGTTGTAAACTCCCAAATCGCTCGAGCGCCGTGTAAATTTTATCTGCTATCGTGCCGAGCACGTGCTCGAAATTCCAGACTTTACGAAGATTTAAATTCCCTCAGTGCTGATCAAGCCTTTATTAAAAGAAAAATCTAAACGTCTGCCGCGGGAATAATTTATACATGCTTATGGATAAATTAAAAATATTAAGTTAGATTAGTAGCGATTCTAAAATTATACATGCAGATTTGTACATATTGTAAGGGAAGGAAGCATTTGTCTATTTCTGATCAGAGATACCAGGAATAGAAAATTAATATCGCCTTATCAGATTATTGGTTATTTACTAACGGTCGTAAAATTAACTTCCCAAGTAATTTGCGTTGCGATTTCGATGATATTTCGTTCATGGAAC
>Ga0157364_1002322_pt1 | contig 17566 bp, 7 predicted proteins | sample AttsexASBM2_FD_111476 | JGI IMG/M metagenome (GOLD analysis project Ga0157364, IMG submission 111476) | Fungus gardens microbial communities from leaf cutter ant in Ribeirão Preto, State of São Paulo, Brazil - Atta sexdens ASBM2 | ecosystem: Host-associated > Fungi > Mycelium > Unclassified ... | reverse complement strand
TCTTGGCGATCAGTTGCGTTTTCATTACTGTCTCTGACCGGATCGTTTTTCTTGCTCCTCTTTCTGACAGTTCTTGAACTGTATTTGATGAAAAAAATCGGCAATTTTTTTTTAAATTAATCTTTAGAGAATGGTCGAATAAATAACATCATTTATTTCGAACAGAGATTTTGTTTCCATTTTTAGTTCAAAACTCGCTAAGATACTTTGATGTAAAAATGAGATGGCCACTTCACACATCCGCTTAGAATAATTCAACTCCGAAATTTAATTCGAAACTCGTTAGGATATTGAATTCCGACCTTTCAAGTCGTGACGAAGGATTCTTTTTGATACCTTCCCTGAAGAGAAATTACGTCAGAGTAAAAAAATATAAAATAATTCCGGCAAATATGCCGCGCTGGGACGCCGCAAAAAATCAGAAAAAATAGAAGGAATGGGGGTAATTTTTCCGTAACCGTGTCTTTATGTTATATTAGTATTGTGTTATGATTTCAGTTTTTTATTGTTAAGATTAATGAAATTATTGAATCGATTTGTCACTGTGTTAAGTAGCCATTATAAATTATAATTTACATAAAATAATTACTGTAGGACGTGCAAAAGACTTAGTGGTTATTTCGTGATACATAAGTTTAGAGGAATAGTAAAGTGTGTTGTATAACAAAATACAAGTACTTTGCTCTTGTATTCTTTGTTTGTTGTCTTGTATATCCCATCTGTTTGAGATATATAACATTTTTAACAAGCGGTATTTATGCCTAAAGCATATAAGGTGCGATTGATAAGGTGAGATTGAATTCAGTGCACTAAATATAATAAACGCATTACATGAAATATGTACCTCATGTCATAACACTTGTAATACATCTGGGAACATTGTAATTATTATTTATTACTTCATACATATATATTTATCATTCTTATTCCTTAATAAAACTTTATAAACGCATTTTATAAGTTATTGTATTATTTTACGTCTTATTTATATGCATTATTTGTAAATTTTTTATGAGCCATATATACCCCCCCTCTCCCTATGAGTAGCCATTATATTCCACCCCTATGAGATATACGGCAAAAATTCAAAGGTTTAAAAAAGTTCATTTTTTAATACGAAATATTTCGGATTTTTAATATTTTTTTTCATAATAGTAGACAGTACAAAGTTTTTACTGATGTAGTTCATTTACTTTAACATAGTAAATAATATTTAACAAATTAAGTTTTTGATAGGTGCGGCGAATATATCGGAGTTATTCTATATTCGTATTTATTCAACAACATTTTCTTTTTAAACACACTGTATACCTTCTTTCTGTTATTCAGCTGTACTAAAAAAAGTTCAATTATCTTATTATCTTGGAATAATATTTTTATATGCGTATCTGTAAAATATGAGTTATCTCGGGTTAGTAAGTGATTAACGCGGCTTTCAATTGTATAAGTTATTTGTAAAATTGCGATTTTGTTGAAAAGTTGTGGTCGTAAATTTTTTGTCTGCTCTTTGTGTTTTTTACAGTTACACACTAAAAGGTTCGAGTTAATTAGAAAACATGTTACATAAGAAAAGATTAATATTGCCGAAGTTAAAAGATTAACACGGTTTAGCCGCGATGCAAATTCGTTGACCCAGAGCATATATTTCGCCCGTAAAAACACCCACTGGCTTAAATTAGTTCCCCTTCCTCCCGACACTGACGATTTATTTGTGGGCCCGAAACGTTTAATTTGGTCGCGCTTGTGGCTAATTCTATGCTGTACCGTAATAGTTGCGTATTTATAGTATATTACAGTAATATCGTGACAATTAATTTTATCGTTATATTGTCGTTGAGCGATTTTAGAATATATTGCAATAATAATGACAAATCTTCTTTTGGGTGATGCATTAAAAATGGAAATGAGGATATAGTTGACACCTCGGCGTTGCGAAAGATCAACCTTGTTCATAAGAGTAAAACTGATGAATCGGAATAGTTCAATCTGATATTTAACTACTATATTAAAAATAATGTACAAACACAGCATATTATGAAACGGTATACTGAAACGGATATAGCTAAAAAAAACGTCGATTAAAAATATTGTATTTATGTGTAATGAATGAAAAAATAAAAGAAGAATAAGTGGAGCTATTCAAAATGAAAACTGTATTTTAAAAGCGATTCGTAAATTTTTTTCTGTTCTCACCTGTGTATATAATAATTTTTTTTTTAATTTTAATAACAAAAAATATTTTTTTTGTCGCAATAAGTGCTTTGATTAGTTACTTTCGCAATTGTCATTTGGTCGGAAGTCATCAATCACGCTACTGGAAATTATAGTCTGCTCGCAACAAATTTTTCGAGAATCGAGATAAATATTCCGTTTTTTTTTAATTTTTTTTTTTTTTTTTTTTAGGAGAATACCTGTCGCAGAATAAACGTATGTTTTATCTCAACACTTAGTTAAAAATTCCGTTGTATTAGCTCGTCGCTGCGGCAGCTCAATTATCAATTCCAATTGAAAAACACGCTCTCCTCCCATAACAACGTCGCGCACGACATCATTCCCTTTTATTCCGCTTGAAAGCCACAATCTCGCAGTGGTAAACGATTCGACACTTTGTTTGCCGGTCCGTGGGCTCTCTGAAGCACACGCCAGCCGGCGCTTTGCGAACTTGTTCGTATACGCACGGCATCGTAATCGATATATGAAAGTGACACGCGCTCGAGTTTCCATTGAATATTAGGTTTTAAAGCGCGGTCCAGTTCTGTCGCTCTCCGCGAACTGTCGTGCTTATTTATCGCTCATAGCCTTTTCCCGTAACACCCCGACGAGCGAAACGCATTAAATCTAGAGAGACGAGTAATGTGGGAATCATTTAAAAACCAAACGTCCCTTCCTACCGGTAACTTTCCTGTTTTTTTTTTGTTCGAAATTCTCTCGTGACAAAAAAATTTTTCTTGAATAAAATCTTTAAATACTCGACGACTTATATCTTATAAAATACAAATATAAATTTTATTTACGTAATTTACCTATTTTTGTAATCTCTTTACCGTCTTGATTACCCTATTTTGACAACGGAAAATAAGCTTCGATATTTTTACATATTACGAATATTATCATGTTTTTTTATATTGTTTATTATAGATTAATATAATTTTAATTTTCAAATGAATAAAAGTGTGTTTTTTTTTTGTGTTGCAGTGTTCTTAATATTCCATCCAGTGTGATTTCGAAGATTTGCCTCTTATTCAAGACGTGGTGCAACAATGGGTCGAAAGAAGATTCAGATTTCACGTATCACGGACGAACGGAATCGTCAGGTAATTTTAATATTTTCAAACAAGTCTGACGTTTCTGTAGCGATTTAACGGCGCTCATTATGTGAATTACGTATTTTTGAAAGTTGTTATAGGGAAAATTGAAGCGTACAAGCAGCAGAAATTTGTTTTTTATTTCTTATTATTGCAAAGAAATATCAATTTCCGAGTATCACAAGTCAATATTTTGAATAGACGTTTAAATTCTACTTTTTGCTTTTCTACATAAAGTATAGAATAGTGCATATAATTAAGATAATCGTCTCTATATAAACACTCTATAGATACATTTTTTTTCTTAAAATAAATTTACGCTCGCTGTGAGAAAGAAAGACGTAAGAACGCGTATAAAAAGATCTTGTTAATTATTGATGTGATTTTACGTAACGTGATTGATCGAGCAATTAAATAACGCGATGAATCAATTATCGCGAAACGAAGAGTATTGGCTGCGTCTACCTTTATTAGCAGCCTTATTACTCAAAACCTCGCTAAAGTTAACCTTCGATGCGATCCCCCCTTCTGCTTTTATATGCGACAGGTGACCTTTAACAAACGGAAATTCGGCGTGATGAAGAAGGCGTACGAACTGTCGGTACTGTGCGACTGCGAGATCGCGTTGATTATCTTCAGTTCGAGCAACAAGCTGTACCAGTATGCGAGCACCGACATGGACAAGGTTCTCCTCAAGTACACCGAGTACAACGAACCCCACGAGTCTCTCACTAACAAGAATATTATCGAGGTGAGTCCATTTATCCGTCACGGATTCTCAGGATGAACGAGGATGCGCCAAGGATCGAAGTATTGATGTCATCGCCGATTTTTTTTGTAAATGTCTCTCTCTTTCGCTAAAATTTTCGATGAAGAAATATATATCTCACGTTTATGGATATGTATATATGCCAAGGTCAAGACAGCAGCGTCGAATATACAGGGTGTATCGAAGAAGCTTGCTACGAATTATAAATGATAAAAAGGATCGAAAAGGCTGTGTCAATGGATTAGAATACATACAGATAAATTTTATTTGATTGAACGTTACTACATATTGAAAGTTTTTTTTTTTTTCAGAAATACGAGTAAACAACAGGATCAATTTTCAAACACACATATACTCGAGTCTTAGTTTAATGAAATTTTAAGCTGTAGTTCAATAAATTCTTGTATTAGGTGTCAAGACTTTTAAAATTGACTAGTTTGAAAAAACATTAAATTTTAAAAAACGATATTTAAAAATCTGATATAACATATGGTTACGTCGCGACACGTGTATTCACTTATGGTATTATTTTAAAATAACTGAGAAGTTTTGGAATGATTATTCTCTTTAGGCATATTTTTTTAATTTTATCATATTATATTAAGTGTGTTAATAATTTACAAAGAATATAAAATCGATGTTTCACGTACAAGACCTTATATACTTGCGGAACGCGGTTTCATTTCGAGAGCAACGCGATCCCTTTTTCCTTTTCTACGCGAGCATAATTGCGACAATAAACCGGGTAGGATAAGAAGCGCGCGTCTTGGTGTTAAATTAACGTGCATGTGAAGGTTGAGTGCCCTCGGGCGGTGTGGTCACGTGAACCTGTCTGCTGACACTTGCAGGCGCTCAACAAGAAGGAACATAAGGGTGCCATGTCTCCAGAGAGTCCGGAACCCGACGCAATCGAATATAATCTTACCCCGCGCACCGAGGCCAAATATACGAAGATCGACGAGGAGTTTCAGATGATGATGCAGAGGCATCAGCACAATGGTAGCAGGGTAAATATTCAAATCAAGTTAAATGTCAGTTGTATCGAGCCGAGCTTATGTTTATGCAAAAGAAAAAGTTACAGTTTTTTTTTATTATGCTTACCCACATTTATGTTTATGCAAAATGCCAATTAATTTATTCGTCTGAAATCTTTATAATCTTCACGGAATGCGAATATAATACCTAGATATTTCTATATAATTTTTGATCGGGTCCCTCTCTTGAAACATGTTATTCAAAATATTTAAAACTGTCTAGTTTTATGTATATAAGGATTATTTAAAGGCTATTACAAGTTAGTTAATGTCTTAAATTAATTTTATCGTCTTTGTTAAAATAATTGATATGTGAATATTATGTTTTATTTAAAATCTTAATATGGCCTGTCACAAAGCACAGATCAATTTTTGTAAATGTAAGTTATGATTGTGCTTATTTTTTTACAAAGAGAGAAGACATGTGGTAACGATTTTTTTTTTTACCTCTTTTCGAGAATATTTTTGCAGCAAATGTTATAGTTATTAGCAATTATTAAATATTTTATTATTTCAAAAATACATATGATATGTATGTATGTTATAAAATTATACATATACAATAACAATGTTTTATATACTATTTTCTTATTATTTATTTATCATTGTATAAATTAATATACAATTAATATATAGTAAATTTATAAGAATTTAACATATTTTAATTAAAAATGAGAATAATTAAAAAGAATTAACTTCTATTTAAATAAAAACATACGAATTTATATAAAAAATTGTTTGACGTGTTTCTCTTAAAATTGCTTATCCAATTATTTTTAGAATACTATTTTCGTCACTAAGAAAAGAATTTATATACATACGCGTCATTATATTACATAAAGTTAAGATAGAACAATAGCAAATTTGCTATCAACTGCTCGGCACAGCGCTATATCTATACACTCTTCACTACAGGTTATTAATTTGCATTGTCTGTTGTGATTGTAGACAATGGGACAATCGAATTATACGCTACCGGTATCTGTACCAGTGAACAGTTATGGCGAATCTCTTCTTGGATCTAGTCCACAGATGGCACATACCAGCATTTCTCCACGTCCATCATCGTCTGAGACGGATTCAGGTAACTTTAATTAGTAACAAAAGGCTAGAGTAGCAAATTCCCAATATTTTTAAGAAATTTCTAACTTGATAAATTATTTGTTGTAGTATATCCTCCGGGAGGAATGTTGGAAATGAGTAATGGCTATCCTCCGTCAGCGTCACCATTAGGTGGTTCACCTAGTCCAGGACCTTCGCCTGCACTCGGAGTTGGTGGGGGTAGTGCAAATAAAGGCAGCAATCCGTCTAGGCATTCGCCGCAACCTCCGCCTCCACCACCACCGCCTCATCCTCACAGGGCTAATCTTCGAGTGGTTATACCAACACCACTTGCGCAACCTCTCTCCGAAGACACTAATTATGATGTAATTGTCTCATCATTATTAACTTAAATGAGTGTTACAGGAAATGTTTACTTTAATCTTTATTTTACAACAATTGTTCTCATATTTATAAATTAAAAAATTATATAATTTGCAATAATTATTAAAACATAAAGTTAGAAATTGAATTCCAAGATATAATTAAGAAAATAAATTCTTTCTTTTTGTGAAAAATATTTTAAATGACAGAGAAAAAATTTCTTATTAATTACTAAAATATTGTGTGTTTGAGATAAAAAGATGTTCAAAATTTACGAGAAATTTATTTATGCTTTTAGAATGCCCATACGCAATCTGCTTTGAATACACCTGTAGTAGCGTTACAAACACCAACAGTACCAGCCGGATACTCTAGTTTTGGACCAACAGATTACTCCTCGGATCTCGGAGGCCTTGCATGGCCCACTCATCAGAGGTACGTTGTTGATGAGTTATATTCGGCAGCCACCATGTCCAGCATCAGGTAAATCATATTTCATAATTATTGTTGTGAAAGAAAGCTATATGTCCAGTTGGTATGACATACTTTCAGTTATTTTATCCATATTAATAGATGACATGTTCGGTTCTATTGGATTAAAAAAATTGAACATACGTAATAAAATGTTTTTCATATTTTAATAAATTGTATTAAATCTTACTACAATTCATTTACATACTTTAATAATTGAAACAAATTCGGATTCAATGTACACAATTAGTTTCTATTTTCTCATTCTCATTCTCGTAGTTGTTATTTCTTTTTATTTTTTCTCTTTGCTTGTCTCTTTAAATTCTTCATATTCATTATTACTTAATTAAATAATTCGCACGGATCTGTTCTTGGCTGTAATATATCGACCACTGGAGCGCTATAGTTTTTTTTCGGTTACAATAGTGTTTGGCATGTCATTAAAATTGTGAGTGTTGAATATTCTTCATTTTCATTTATAGATTGTGTGCTTAGTAAAATCACATTATTATAGGAAAATTATCAAATATATTATCAGAAGTACATTTCCACATCATGATTTGATTGACTTTCATTTATACTTTATGCATGATTGCACGTCTTCACACAAGTAGACACAGGGATGGGACGCAAAATCACAGAAAAATTATAGCTTCTTACTAGACTTGTGATAAGAACATATTCACACACATATTTTCTTTTTGAATTTTTAACAGTTTACACAAATATTTCCCTTGTATCACAAAACTTTTTCGACATTGCAGTGGTCTTCCTCACCTAGCTGTATCGAGCAGTACACCACCACCATCCACATCGCCTTTACCTGTAAAGATAAAGAGTGAACCGATAAGTCCACCCAGAGATCCGCATGGTAACAGTGGGTCTAATGGTGGACCCAGTAACGCCAGCAATCTACATCATACAAACTTGAATGTCGGTCCATCGTCCAGTACCGGTCCACCGCCACATCACGTGTCTCATCCGGGACCTCAGACACTGAACTTGGTATCGAGCAGACCGAGTAGTAATCCACCTCCGTCCCATTCGGGTAGCATAACACCGACAAATCTACCGTCGCCGGGAAGTGGTACAGTCGGTGATATCAGAACGAATCATTCTAGCGGTGGCGGGAATGGAGGGAACAGTTCAGACTACGAGAACGGACCGCTCATGAAACGCTCGAGAATCACGGAAGGTTGGGCGACTTAATGTCGATTAAATTGTTGCACTCATCAGTTGTTTGATACCTCCTCGACGTACAACGGCATATAAGTGCTTGTGAGTTCCAGTATAATTAAACAAACTCCTTTTAAACGTCTTTGAACCGCGTACTTCATACTATCGCGATAACGATAGTTGACGTGATGGATACACTTCCGCCGTAACTAGCGGAGTGGAAAAATGTTTATATTTTGAAGCTGACACAGAATATACATTTATTTGAAGAAAAAAAAAAGAAAATACGGTGCCATAATGTTGAAACTTTATATATATATATTATATATATGATAGATACATATATATATATATTTTCATGTATATAATATGAAGTGTTGTTTGTATATATGTCATAAAATTCGTACTAACTTTCGCGATATGGCATTGAGTTCTTGATGCTTATCGTATGAAAATTTATGCGAAAGGAAACAATATGTTAGGGAATAACGCAGTACCCAAATTATAAAATTTCTGAAAGTGTAATACTGAATCTAAAAGAGCTTGTGAGAAAATCTACACGTAGTGTAAGATTTATAAAGACCAGAACTTACCATTGCAATTCGTTGTTGTTTTGTATGGTATAGTAGTCAGAATACGCCATAATCCGTTAATATGATCTCGCGCTGCAAAAATATGCTTTGTTCAGAAACATTGCCATTGCAGTTCGCAATTATATTCCATTAAATATATCAGCCATTTATTTATGGGCAATTTGCTTGTTCGCGGAAAATGCAAACTTTCTATTAATTGCAGTTTTCTACTCTGTTAGAATTTTGTCAAAAAGAAATTTCATATTTTATTTTGCACATTAAGATTTTTAAATGTTTGAATTAACCAACTAATTTTATTGTTAACGTGAGTTTATTAACGGTCTGTGGTTTCCGAACATATGGAAATCGACTGCTGTACTCAAACTTTTCATGATATTCTATAGAACAAGATTCGAAATTAATATATTGAATTATATGAGGTAATATGAGATAGATAGGCATATTATATAGTGTTGATTAATTAAAAAAGATATACACACAGCGCGCGTATAGATATATACATACATATATATATATATACACGTTATATACATTTTCCACAAGTATTTTGCACATTTGTATAAAGAAAGATTATGGAGGAAGAAAACTTGAAAACTTTGCAACCCTTGAAGCCTAAAAATATGTAACGAGAGTTTGTATACTACAGGTGTATGCCGTATACTAAAAATGTGATTAAACAAAACTTATGATAAGGAGGATTGAGTGATATTAATGTTAATAACTTTAATCGTAAATTTTTAAAGAAACCAAAATTACATATATTTCTAAATACACTTCATTATATTTGCCATGATCAATTTTATATAATTTTAACCTGTAGTTTTTTTAAATACAAAAACACTTCTAGAAGGATTGACTGTACATAGAAAACGAAATTGTTCTTAAGGTGAGAATTTAAAAAAATCTTTCGTCGCAGAGATCCATTCTGTGATATGTAAGAAGTTATATGAATATATAGAAGAGATTATCCTTTTCGACATCAGAAACGCGACCTTCTCGGCCAACAATCATGTAAAGATAAATTTAAAAAGATTTTGGCAAAACAGGGTTGCAATTGTGTAACGATGTAGAATTACCTTCTTCCTGAAATCAGTAAGATGAAAATGTGTCAAGATGGTTTCAATGTATGTTTTACAATCTCAGGATGTATCCTGGTGAAAATCGTTCTCGAGAGAGTTGTATTTGATAAATTATTGTAATTAACATACTAATGGAATATGCAGGTATATGAATGAATAGTGCCTGGCACCATTTGTGGCCCTCCTGTTAGGATGCTTTCCCAAATCGTATATGCAGTACAATTTGTTAATAAAGTCTTGAAAATAATAAGCTACTTAAGCGCGATATATATACGAGGAAACGATATATGATGTTGTAAGCTTTATAATGTGACTTTTTGACAAATAGCGTGGGAAGGTAACCTCTATTATAATCGAAGGTTGTACGATGAGGTATATCCCTCGATATTCATTTTCTTTATTAATGCATATATTAGAAATGTTTCATATGACTGTACGAACAATCGGTATGTGGAATATGAAAGCGTAATGCGTATAGTCATTAATCTTAATCACGAATTTGTAAGATGATCACAAAGTGCAATCTCTTAGCCAACACACTTTTTTATCAAACAAAAAAATATAAAGAAATTGTTATTTTTCATAACGAAGAAGTAAACTTTAATGTATTAAAGATATATATGTCTCCACTAGTTATTAAACTTTTCCTATTGATACGAAATTTATTATATTTAATTGATATTTAATTGTAATATATTCTATTCATATATTACGAAAGATGATTGTATATACCTGGTACATAGGTATAAATGTTTGCAAGTGAATTTATATTTTAAAACTTCATATTACGTTTAAATGCATTTGATCGATATGTTAAACAGAAATACGAATTAAACCCAAGGCCAATCTCTCGATGTTATTTTTTCGAGAATATTATATTCTTTATTGTGACTTTTACATAACTTTGAACATAAGATAAAAATTGTTAAATCAGTTAATTTCACATTTTATCGGCGTTGTTATATCTCGGTAATTGAAATTCCTCACATATATTTGCCTCACACAGGATATAATTTAAATTTAATCTCAACGGATATTATAAACTCAAAACTTGTTAATTCTTTCTCCGAAATGCCCTATTGTGATATCGAAACTGACATGATCCTTTTGCATAATAAGTCCATCTAAGGTCATTTGAGTGTTCTGACATCAACACTTCTATAATAGTCACAGTGTGATGTGAAAAGCATGAGCAGTACTTTATATGCAAGGTTTATATGTACTATCTGATCTATTTTACCATAACATACAGTACGATTATCCATAACAAAACCCATAAGAGTAGGCAATTTGTTAAATGTACGTTAAGTACATGTACGTACACTTCAATGTATATTTTTAATATGAAGTATGTGTAAGTTATATCTGTGAGCAAAAATAAGTTGATGTAATTAAAGATGTATTCGTCTTGATCGGCACAACTTATGACGAAGGTTACATTGTTATCAATATTGCAAAATAGAATAAAGAAAAATTTCATACTTTGTAATTTTCACTATTTGACTGCAAATATCAAGAACTATTTTAATTTTAAAATCGTTTGAAAAATATAGACAAAACATTATCAATTTTGGAAGACTTGTTGTATCCCGGTGATTGAAGGTGTATTTTTTTGTATTAGCTTTTTTTTTCTTTAACTTAGAAAGTTCAAAGCGCGATTCAATTGTGTAAAATTGTGCTAACTTGTGTGACATATATTTTATCTAAAATATATATTGCGTTTAAAATATATATTGCGTTAAAATTCATTTTTAAAATAATCATATTCTAAATACTCTTTGATTGCTTGCCGTGAGTTATGATCATACAGTTGTGCCTCAAGATTTCGACAGATATTCAATACGTAAAGTAATGATAATTATTGTAGTTAAAAACTCAGAGACTATTGAAATTGTTGGAACGCTGTGAACGAAATGGACCATCGTTAGAAGAGCCATACGCATAAGATAAATGAGGTCTACGGAATGGTTAGACGTTTTATATTGCAACATAAACTAAGATTGTTTGGAAAAGAGGCCATTATAGGCTTTAGGCAATGTTCGCAAATAATCGAATTGCAATGCACGGCACAAGTACCAGATCACTGTAACAATGTAGTAAAATAAAATACAATGTATATGTACTAGCCACAACTGTTGTCACCACAAATATAAATAAATAAATATAAATATAAATATATATATATATATATATATATATATATATATACACACACACACACAATTAAGTTTAAATACAGATTTAAGAAGTACTGGACATATCTGTAAAGCCAAGTAGCATCACATTTTTAAACGTCATAAGGAGATATCGTCATTTTACTGTTACTATCTGTATCTGTGCATTTTGAAACTGAAAACGGTATAACCTGTTTGATACGTACGCAATCACACCAAAAGTTATAAGATCCTTCATATATTTTTTAACATATAGTTATCATATTGAGTTTCCGCTTAGTTTTGAAATGCACTCTGTAAACAGATGATGAAGTGTGACGGGGGACATACTTTAAACATTATTATGTAGTTATACACGTATTTGTATAATACAGTTTAAAAAGGAGATTGTTCAACAATTCCTCAAATTGCGTATCGTACTGTTACAGTTAAATTCGAAGTACAGTTACATTGTACAATGTATAAATTTTAAATAGAACAGTATGTATACAGACACGCACACACACTTACACGTACACATACATAAAAGATTTGCATCATGCATACACAACCGGATGTATGCATATGTGGATATATATGTATAAAAGTTATTATAATAATGTGTAATAGTAATAACATACAATATTATAGTCGTGCGTTACGTTAGCTGATAATTGCGAGAATAAAGGAAAGTAATTCATATAGTGCCATCATAACTGACTAATTAAGGGAATACCGATTTTATGTTTTAAGTAGTATCATAGGAGAGTATATTTGAGGAAGAAAGAAAAAAAAATACTTACAATGTTGAAGACAAAGACTCGGTTTATGTTTGTAATAATAATTATAATGTTTGCCAAGTTTGTTACATAAGTACGAAGCCATTGAGAAATTTTATGTGCTAAATCTTAAAGACATATTTTATCCTCTTATGCACATTCAATGCCACACGCAATATAGTACTTGAGTACATAAACACATATGGTTTGTGCGCTCATGGAGACGACATAAATACGCTGCGGACACGGAATTACAAAACTCCTTTGTTTGTATGTTATACCTTTGGTGCTCGACATTACCCAGTTATTGTTATACGTTATTATTACTGATCTGTATATGACCGTGCTACCATATTGCCTATTATTGGTCAGTATAATCATTGTCAGAATTAGTGATAAATAATGATTATTTGATAACGCTCTGTGTACATCACACACATACATACAACATTGTAAACACATACACATTGTGGTTATATTTCAGTGTATCAGCATAATGATATATGATTATTACGATGTTGCCCATAGAATACATTTTACTTGGTTTTTACATTTGGCAGTATTTTATTTTGGTATTGTTCCATCCACCTGTTGTATCTTTTTCAACTTGTTGCGACTTGTACGTGTAGTAAGTTCTCCCATTTTGTATTATTATAATATTATTTGTGCTATTTGAATCAGAAATCTGAAATTGTTTTGTGAATTCATCATTGCTCGCATGCTTTTGCTGTGTAATACTTTGCGATGATTTGTGTCATCAGAGTTCATATTTATCATATTTTTTAATTTGATCTGTAAAATATTAATTATTGTTTTCATAAGTTTGTTATCATCGAAATGTATTTTGTTGCTTGTTTAAATAATTCTCATTTAAACTGTGTTTTTCTAAATAATTACATAATATTGTTAATTAATGTGAAAATCTAATTTATATTATATCAGTTTGTTGTCTTATTGCGTTTTTTAAAATCTTTCACGATACACATGTCAAGTTGCTTAGTAACAACAACTTCATTATGCTTAAAAACTATAGACAGACAACTATTTCTATGAATAATAATCGAAATATTTAACACATTTATGCAGGAAAAATATATAAGGAATAATATAACATCAATAGTCAATATTACATGACGGTCATTAATAGTATATGTCGTATTTGGAATCTTGATACACTGATATTTTAATTTATTTAAAGAAAAACTTTTAACATATATATATATATATATATATCTTGCCATAAAAAATAATTTTCTATTTACTCATTATCTTTTCTTTAGTTCAGTATCATTATATTTCATCGCGATAATTATGTATGTTATACGCGTGTAATTTTTATTCATTTACACAGTTTTCTCTCTCGAAGATATAATATAGTTTTAATATAGAATTTTCTTGTGAAAATCTCTTCGTCAAATGCGATATTTTTGTAACACAATGTCTCTACGCCAATTCGGTTAAACTGGATCTGTATCTGTATCTCGGAAGGCGCGATGATAAGAAAGAATTTTGAAATGTTTAACGCGTTCTCATAGATTATTGTATCTTAAGGAATATCACTTTATACGTGATTGCAAAAGACCAATTTTTTGCGAGCGATTCGATGTCGTATGTATGTGGTTACATGTTACGCTAAATACACTTTGAAATACGAAAGATATAAGCTCCCGGTTTCAAGACATTGATCCTAGAATTCTGTAAAAACGTGCATTTACAGTGATGAAAAGGATAATTAATGTATTGGCGTTGTTTTTTTCTCGAATTTACAATCTATAAATAACTGCCGTATCAATGCTTTTTTTCTTTTTACCTTAAGTACATAATCTATATTGTCTTCTATATAAAATTATGTCGATTTATATGAAATTCTATTTCGTACATATATCGCAGAGAGAACGATCTTGTACTTAAATCTGGACCGCGCGATGTGATGATATTTTATATACTTATTATAAATATATCGAAGATTAGGTGATGAGCGGACAAATTAAGATATACAGAATTTCTCTTTTGTTTTTAATGCTAAACAGAAATGTCATTACCAATCTGTGATGGCTAATGACTTTTGCATTGTATATAATGTGTCCTTTAATCTTTGACCTATCCTCTCTTCTTTGGATGGTCAAATGAACAATTAGCTATGTGTTCTAAATTTTAGGGATCTCGACCACGCGTTTGTGCACAAAAGTACACACACACACACACACACACACACACACACACACACACACACACACATAAAATATACATACATACACTTTAAGATAAAAGTCGTATGTTATTCAGTGTAGCACAATTGGTTTGCACTGAATACCAATCTTCATTGTGACGTCCACTAATGTAATTTGCAACGATTGTAAACACGTAAGATAGACATAATTGATTCTCTCAAAGGCAAATCCGAAATGATTTGATGAAAACAATCTGTGAATAGACATATCTCGTTAATAATGTATGAGTACTTAAAACATATATACTGTATTTGAGAGAAGTGTTTATCCATGAAAATATATTTTTATTTGTAAGAAGGGAATACTTAATTTTCCTAATTTACATATATTGCAAATAATTTAACATAATTTGCAGATTCTGTTTAAATGTTTCGAGCATAACATAAAAAATCGGAAGCTATCTCGATCAAATCGCCTTTGCGATGTTCTTTAGACAACGTTGTTTGATATTTTTAACTATGTTGTATTGTCTGTATCGATTCTTTGAAATTATTACTAGCATATAATTTATGAAAGTATCAATTTGTCAATCCAATATTAATATAGATATTAATATAGATTGTTGAAGGCCACAAAAATTTAAACGATATAGATATTCCCTGATTTATGTAAAAGCTTGCTCTGCTTTTATATAATCTTATATAATCTTTTTCTTATATAATCTAACTTTTAATATCATAAAGTGATAAAAAAAATTTCTTAAGTAGACATTCAAAATAGATCGTGGACCGTTTGTTATCTCTGCCAAATTTTATATATATTTCTGTATGAATCAGATGAGCGAAAGATGTAATTTAAATATGTCACGAAGCTCAGAATGATCAATTTTCTCTTTCATGTTGATTTTTATTTTTTTTAGAAAAAAAAACAAAACGCTATCTTACGTGCGTATGATCGTGTGTCTATCCTCTGTAGAAATGCCTTATTATCACGTGCCTCAATTAATATTTAAACTGTTCACCTGCTTATACCTATTACTCGTTAGTCTACGTAACGAATATATATGTGTAATATCGAGTTATTCTTTGTACTGCTCTTGTAAATATATTCTGAAGAATTAATGTCATCCTGTCGTCTATATATACTGTGTATACTATCTTGTACATTATATATTTCTACCGCTCTTTTACTGAAACGCACATTTCTCCTTCTCTTCAAGGGCCGGTTGTTCCACTTTCAGATAAACTGAGATAAACTATGTAATGATTTACCTATTGAATAAACAAAAGAATAAAAGTATAAGAGAGTAAGACAGTGAGCTTACCGAAGTTTACCGAAAGGAGGAACAACTCAGCCTTAAAAGGCCTTGTAGAAAAACAGTTAAATCGAAAAAAAAAGAAGTCACGTTTATTAATTTACTTGTACATTTGTAGCATATTTATTTGTACATTTATATAGAAATATGTAATTTTTCCAATCAGGTTTGTTTCCTTTTTTTTTTACTCTTATCTATTAATTTTTATTATGCGTATACCGAAATATAAAATTATAAAAAACAACGCTTTAACAAGTTAATTGAAATTTTAAATATATTATATTGATTTTCAAATTGAATTAAATATGCTAAATTGATTTATTATTATATTTTCAAGCTTGATCTTAACTTTCAATCTTTAACATTTAATTTCGAAGATCAGAAATTTATACGATTTCGAGATAAATTCCTGCAGACGATTCGTTTTATGAGGCCGCTGTACTTTTAATTTTCTCCGCAAACTACCCCACGCCTTTATACCGCATGCTAACACATAATCCAATCTTTTCAACCTCCGTCGCTTTCTGATGTTGCGTTTCCGCACAATTATTTTCACACTTTTCGTATGTCCGTCCTTAATTGTAAAGATTGACCAGCATGTACCGGCATACGAATTTATTTTCTCTCTTGTAATTGCATTTTTTTTCATTCCAGCACGATCAACGGCACGAGCGTTATTGAAATTTATTGCGCAGAAAAATGGAAAGATAAGAACTTATCCTTGCGATTTTTGTTTGGGAAAGAAGATAGAACGCAAGTTCCTTGTAACTAAACATGATAATTTGAAAGAAATACGCAAATCCTCGAATACTTTTAAATTAAAAATTCATGCTTCACGTTGCAAAATTTTATTGTTATTTGAAATTTCAAACTCTCGCCTGATCGAAGACGATCTACTTATCGATCATCTTCGTGGTAAAATGTCGCTTTATTTCTTCTTACGTACTACAAGAGATGGCTACACTATCGCCATAGCACGTTCAAAATTCAAACATAACCTAATATCTATACATTATCGAATGATATATTCATGGACACGTATTTTAGTTTTAGATTTCAATCGTATATAAAATTAAATTTAATATTGTGATTTTAATCGTATATAAAACTAAATTTAATATTGTGATTTTGTAATTACGTAAGCCGTTAGCTGAAATAAACCTCGTTGTGAAATGCCGCCAAAATCTACACTGGTAATTCATGAAAATCCTCGTTCCCTTGTTTTAAAAAATAATGTTTATTATCGAGGTTGAGAGTTGTTAATATGAAGCCTATTTTTTTTCGTTTTTTTACATT
>Ga0157364_1002321_pt1 | contig 17567 bp, 9 predicted proteins | sample AttsexASBM2_FD_111476 | JGI IMG/M metagenome (GOLD analysis project Ga0157364, IMG submission 111476) | Fungus gardens microbial communities from leaf cutter ant in Ribeirão Preto, State of São Paulo, Brazil - Atta sexdens ASBM2 | ecosystem: Host-associated > Fungi > Mycelium > Unclassified ... | reverse complement strand
AGAAATATTTCCAAATTCCAATCGCAAATCTATCATAAGTTCATCACAAATTTATTCAAAATATATTCTAAATCTTAATAAGTTCAATATTTTAATCAAGATTTTATTAAAATATATTCGATTTGCTTATTATATAAAGTCGCTTCTTCGATAAAATTTAACATTTTCAGAATAAACTCTTTGAATATACGATAATAAATTTTTCTAAAATTTGTAATAAGTATATTTTAAGACAATTATATATATATATATATAAAAATATTCTTTGTTAAATCGTAACTTAAAAGAAAAAAAACTAAACCAAGTAATCACTTTTACAACAGTAGCATATTTTTTCTGTAGGAATATTCGCAAAATGGACGAGATGCTGAAACATTAAAACCGCGTAAAATGATATTTCGCGATGAGATACTTCGTAATATCAACAACCGTCTCTGGAGAGTCGTGCATCCCGACTATGTATTATACATTCCTGCATATGTCGCGGCTAGCGATTATGCGATACAGACGGAAATGTTTCGACGGACGGCATCCGCCAGTCCTGCGTGGAACTATAGAAAGGCCGGATCGGTCATCAGATATATCACGCGTGTTGGCAACACGCTGTTTTGCTCCGCCTAAATGCTCACGTGCCTGTGCGATTCGAGAATGAGGTAATCGTGATTGTGAACCAAAGAGTCGGTCTGTTCGTCTGACGAGACATAAAAATATTGTACACAAGAAAAAAATAAACAAACAATAGCAAAAAGCCCATCATGGAATAATAAAGATTTAGATTCGAATCCTGATTGATATTTTGAGTCATATTTTAATGGGTGATATTTTTCGCAATAAATTCTTTACAGTGTTTTATACATTAACAATCAATAGAAAAAGTAGAAAAATTATCATAAATTTAACGTTGAAGAATATATACATTTTAACATTGCAATGTCTCAGTTCTTTCAATGTTCTATATTATATAAATAGGAATCTTACATGGTCAATAATACTGTCAGTACCAACAAATATTGTCATTATTACTGATTGAGTGTGGTTAAATGAATTGATATAGAATATTGATGGTGATCCGGATTTCTTCATTATTGAACATGTCTCCTGTATCACAATGATATTCCTTATCACAATGATATTCAAGGCTGTCAATAATATTGTCAATATTTCTTGATAAAACAATGTTGTGTGTTTTGGACAATTGTACTGAACAATGGTACTGTGAATTCTAAGTTGTAGATACAAATCCTTTAAAATCTTCCTCTATCAATCGCCATAAGGTTCACTTGCATTCTGCACTTTCAACAGGAGGCTTTAGAACTTAAGTGTTTTCATAATTGTTGTTGAAGGTTTATATGCTCATCAGCATTAGTATTACGAAATTGCTTCCCAATTTAATTTGTGATATTACACTCCAGCTTTAAATTGCACCGTTAAATTCATAACGTCAAATTACAGCCAATATTTGAATTATTTTTAATCATCTCTATGTCACCATCGCTCCTATTCAATATATCGTTAATTTAACTAAAACAATGAAATTAAACAATTTGACTTGAAAAAATATATTAAATTTGACTAAATTTAGTTTTATTATTCACTTATAAATACATCCGTTAATATGGATTACATTGTTTACTTTGAATCAATCACAGAAATGTACTGATTTTGACACACATGGAAGTTAAAAATAACAAAAAATTATTTTATTTTAACTTAAGGAATTGGATTACTCCTTGATATTTAACAGTGTAGAACTGTGTTTCAAGATCAACAAATAGGTAATCATAGCGCAGTTTGCTTGAACAGGAAATTGTAAAATTTACACAAAAATATTATTAGACCATGATTTAGCTTTGTTTGCTTACACGAAAAGGATACAATTTTGTTGAAGTGTCTAAAAATTTAGCTGAATGCAAATCTGACATTAATTTTGTTGGACTATCAAAATAATTATGTAAGACGTTCAAACTGTCACTAATGTGAAAATTTTTTGCAGCAATGCTTGAAATTTTTACGTGATTATTTTGATGATCCAATAAAATTATTTTTAAATCTGGATCTATCTCAATTTTTAAATATTTTATCAAAATTGTTCTTTTCGTGCATTTATTGTATTGAAATAAATAAATAAAGAAATAAATAACGAGAGACAGATGCGGAAGAGTCGAGGATGATCGGATTGATTCACTTGGCCTGACGTTTTATTGTGCGTGACATCGAACAAGTGGCTGTCTCACACGACACAATTCGGATACGCACTGGTATCTACCAATCGCGTATGTTACCTTAATCTTCCCATCTTTTTAAACGAAATGAATTAAGTGGATTAATGGTTCAAGGGAAATCACGATAACCTCCGTGACTCAATTTGGATGAAATTCCAAAGCAAATTGCTTTAATGAGAAACGCCCGCGAAAGTCCATTGATATGAGACTCGTATAAATATTTTCGTTCTCGTCTATATTCCGCTGCTTATTACCTCATTGTATACTGCATTTTACTACCTTTCTGGATAGCTGGTGTCGTATTTCATCGTTTTCCCGGCTCATAGCCGTCCGCAATTCTCGAGGCAATTTTCGACAACTTGGCGTCTCGCCGAAGACCTCGATTAGCATGTGACGCGATATTGTTAACGAAGAATATCATCTGCGAAGGAGAATATTGCAAAAGCAATCCGGCTTTATGTGTATAATAAAAATTACGAATCTCGCAAAGTGAAAAAAAATAGGAAGGACAGAAAACAACTCGTCCGGCACGATTGTGGTTAAATAAGCTGAAAAAATTCACGCGAAAAACTCGACATTCTCATATTAGATGACGTCATGTAGCGCGTAGGAAATTCTTATACGGATATTCGAAGATCCACTTTTAATGAGTTCACCTACACGCAAACTCGATCCGCGATCTCGCGTTCTTAGATCTCGCGTCCGTTTTATTTCCGAGTTGCACGACGCTGCAAAAATTGCGGAAAAGCGCGACCCACGCGAGATCAGTAGGGGAAGAGAAAAAAAGTAGGTTTTATCACTATAATACGAGAACTTATGCGGAAATTCTGCCATGACGACTTCGCGTTTTTTGAAGGCTGCACATAATTAGCGGGAACATAATTGAAGTGTCGTGTCCATTTTATTCTTCGTTGCTTATTGCGCGACTTTAACATAAAAAAAAAAGTGTGAATCCGCGATTTTGCGTGCGCATTCGAGATAATATTCGTTATTGTGGTCCTGACGTGAGTGGAAATTATGCCAAAGTGGGTGATAATTAGAATAACGTGATTCCTTAACCCTCCGCAAATTTCGTTCTGCAAAAGAGACGGAAAAAGAAATATTACTTCGTTGATTGAACTTTGCGCAGAAAAGATATCCATGTCAGTTGCACAAATAATTATAATTACGCTATCATATAATTACGCTATCATATAATTACGCTATCATATAATTACGCTATCATATAATTACGCTATCATATAATTATACTGTTCAACATTTTTCAACACGAATGCGAATATAAAACAATCATTCTCATCATTTTTTTTGCTTCTTTAATCATTTTCAAGTCAGTTTAGTCATTTTCAAAATTATAATATATTAACCAAATTTTGTCAATATATTCATGTTCAGCAGGCAAAAATATGTCGCAAATGACTAGTCACATTTGTGTTGCAAAAAATAAGGTTTTTGTTAAACAGTATTATTTTTTTTTAAACATGGTAACGTGATCATTATTGACGTAAACTACTTAAGTGCTACAAAAGTAACTAAAATGTTTGTTCACACTAGCTTTTAAAAATACTGCAAAAACGTGAAAATGTTGAACGATTTTATTGGTTGAATTTTATTTCATAATTACTTTTGTAAATATATAGCTCATTTGTATATAATAACATAATTCACAAAAATTTGATTTTTTAGAAAAAAGAAACTTGTACGAAGAGAACTTGTAAAAAAGAATAAAAAATAAAGAAAAAAATTAAAAAGTACATCTTTTATTTTTCTACAATCAATTGTTACATCAAAATTACATTTCAAAATTAAATTTACAAAATTTTAATGATTCAAAATAATTAAATTCATTCTTTGACCGCTTCAATTTTTTATTTATGTGTCATTGTAGCAAATAAGTGATAATTAAAAATAAAACAAAATAAGTGCCAAATGTAACATAAAATACTTATTTCATCTCCCGAAAATATCGCAAAAGAAAATGAGAATGCTGATTAGCGTTGGTTGAACTTTATATGCGGAATAATTAATGTCAATCGCAAAAGATAATTATTTTATAATTACTTTTGTAAAAATGTTATGATAATTAATGTAAAATATTTAAGTGCCGTGACAAATGTAACAAAATGTGTTTATTTATTCTATTTTCTGAAAATATCGTTAAAAAAAATACGGACAGAACGATTTTGCTGAAGTATCTAAAAATTTAACTTAGATACAGATCTGAAAATAATTTTGTTGGGCCGAAATGTTGAACCAAAATAATTAGAAATCTGAAGTAGCGAAAAATTCTGGTATAATTTTAGTAATCAATTTGAGCGTCCTACATAATTATTTTGATGGCCCAATAAAATTATTTTCAGATTTAGCTAAATTTTTAGATACTTTAAAATCATCTTTTCCGTATAAGAATTATTGAATGTCGTTAGTTGAATTTATGCGGAAAAATATCGATGTCATTCACGAAAGATTAAATTATTTGTAAACTGCGGTAATCGCGGTATCGCGATAATTACTAATGTAAATAAAATACTTAAGTGCGGTGATAAATGTGATATAAAATGTGCTAAGTACTCCGTCTCCTGAAAATATCGCATCAAAAAAATATATTCATAATTCTCTCTCTCTCTCTCTCCCCCTCTCTCTCTTCAATTTAAATATTAACATATTCAACAGGAGTCTCTTTAGAAGTTAAATAAAAACAGTGATGCAATCAAGGTGTATAGCGAATGGTAGAAGCATGAATGATGCATCGGGACAGATGCCGTCTGTCGTTCATCTCAAAATCACTGCACGCTGAAAGGTGAATTGCATTCTGTCACAATTTTACTACCTGCACGTATTCGAAAAGACTGTCGCGATTACGAGATGGGGCCAGCAAACCTGTAAAATTTCAACCAGTAATCGCCATGTGCCAGTCATTCCTTCCCTATCTTGGTCAAGCCTTGTTATCTGTTTATGTTGTTGAACAATTTTTTTTAAAAGAATGTATCTATTAAAAGTAATCGTTAAGTGATGTTAAACGCAAGAACATGATAGATCGAAACACACCGTATAGAGTACATTTCAAGAAGCGATTACAAGCCGAAAATTATTTCTCATAAATTATTTAATGGATCGATATGCAAAATTATTCTCCGATTACGTCATCCATTTGTAACGCGTTGTTAGAGTTTTACATCATCGCGTCTTATAACCCACATTGGCACAAACGGTGCATTCTCTGTTTTTTGTTGCACATGAATCGTCAATGTCACCACACAAGACAACGGTAGCGGTGAAAGTATTAAACGAATATATGCGTCATCCTCGAGGATAATATTGTTGTTTCGCTTAACGACCGTATCGCGAATGCGAATGAATGTTAGTGACGCGTTCAGCGTCGTTTATATCGATTCGGCCGATACTTAAAGGGGGGGAGGGGGGCGTCGTAAATATTTATTTACATGTCTTTTTCCCTCCACATATTTCCTCCACAAGCGTGCCTCGCGAGCATTAAGGACAATCTTGGATTTTGATAAGAAAATGGTTGAGCGTGACGCGCCAGAGAATTCCGAGAACGCGCCGCGTGAACGAGAAGCGCGTTTGCGTAGGACGCTCTTTTACATTCATGAATCATTCCCCGTTGATTTCTTCTATCTCTCACAGAGCGCGAGCAGCGCCGATGACTAGTTGTGACATGATACTATTTATTCTCCGACCGCGTAAAATGCGTTCCCAGATTCGTTTCTTTCTCGTGTCTAGCAGGTGAGAGTCATATTTTTCCAGGGTTGGTAAAAAAATATATTTTAAACATGCTTAATTGATGTTTTTAATATGTCTTTTTATAATACTATTTAAAGCATGTTTGAAGCATATTTAAGAAAAACTTGATTTATTCTTTAAAAAACATTAGTCTTTGCCAACCCTGCAATTTTCGGAGATCAATTGATTGATCGGTTCATCAGTGAAACAGCATTCGTGAAATTCGTTATTTCTTTGTCAGTTTTTTTTTATCTTGGAATGAATATTCTTAATAGATTAGAAGACCCATAAAATTTACATTAAGGATATTAGCCAAAGTTGTATTGTATTGGGTTTGAACAAGAGTTCGTAGCGCTACAAATTTCAAAATTCAAGCAGCTTTATTTTTAACTTAGTTAAAAATGAACGAAATTTAAATTTTAAAGTAGAGTAAAAATCTCTACTTTCGAAAGGTCACTGTGCCTTTTGAGTTTCTGTAAGTTTGGTTATTTTTACATATGAACTATGAATTGGACAAAATGGAAAATATTCTTACTTATAGGTTTATCACATGCTTAAAAAAATCTTGCAGAAATTTCCTTGCTAATTTCAATGTCCGTAAAAGTTCATCATGAGCATCAAATTTATTCAAAATATTCTGAATCTTAGTAAGTTTAATGCTTCAATCAATATTATTAAATCAAAACAAATTCGATTTGCTTATTATATAAAGTTACTTCTTCGATGAATTTTACAATGTTCTTCAAAAGAAAAAATAGATTCTTGTTTTCAGTAATAACGAGTTTTTCTAAAATTTGTTTTAAGTCTATTTTAAGATTATATTATATTATCAAGAAAAATTCTTTGTTGAACATAACCGTTATTTAAAAGGAAGAAAGTGAATTGAGTGATCACTTTTCTCAGCAATAATATTTTTCTGTATGTAAAAGTGATTAAAATAACTTTAATTGAGTATAATTTGACATGAATTTAACAATATAGTGTTAATACTATTTAGAGTTAATACTATTTTTCATATTAATATTAGCGAAATGTATACTACTTCCGAGTTTCAGCGAACGTCGAATCTCCGGCAATCTAACATTTCTCATCTAACCGACAAGACATTTCTTATCTAACTGACGATGACGACGACGACAACGTTGCGGGTGCAACGGGGTGCAGTTAATAAAAAGGAACGGCGTCGCACCCCGGACGGGGAATTAACGTTACGTGACGGTGTGGTAGCGGGTGAATAATGAAAGCGGCTCATGCAAAAACGATTAAACTCGTTTAGCTAAGAGTCGTCTGAGTGGATAATAAAATCGCGGGGTCTAATTCGATGAACGTGCGTAAGCGGTGACATCATTTCGCGACCTCTTCGTATCCCCGCGGCCTCGCCTCTCTCGCCTCTCTCGCCTCTCTCGCCTCTCTCGCCGTGCTCTATAGACGCATTTAATGACGATACGCTTCCGCGGCCGCGGTCACTCGGCGCTGAAACAGCGCCAGTAACACGACCGGTTCTCTTCCCCGGGTCGTCACATCATTTCCTCGCAGCGCGAAATGCCCGTAATCATCGCGTAATCCTCCCGCCCGTATTTCATACGCGGCCGACTAAGCAACCTTCTTCGCGTTTTGTGCTCGCAGATTCCGTATTTATAGCATTGTGACCAGAGACAGAGAAAGGGAGAACACGAGAGTGTTGTCGGATGATTAAATCGGATAAGAGGTCTTCGAATCACCGCGTGGATACGTTGAATCGATTGCAAATGACTGCGAATGACGCGGTGAAAATATGGATGGATTATATATGTTTTACGTGACAAATCGTAATTTTTTTACAATTGTGCGCGATTGTTATCTGTTAGTATTATTGTTAGTATAGTGGAAGGCTGTCGCGTCAGAATCGATCCTTGACTGATCCGACTGACTCATTTTCTAATACCTTCACTTCAACGATTGGCTTGTGTCTCTATGTAGTTTTGTATCTCGTTTATATTTATTCTTTAGTTTTTCTAATTCTAATTCTTTTCTAATTCTTAGAATTCTTTAAATTCTTAAACGCCACGCTACGAGAACAACACATTGACACGTGCAATTCAATTCGATTGTTTATAACATACTTTCATAAAAATGAACATATTAATAAATTTTTTTGTAATCCAAACATTAAGAAACAATATATCAAGTAAAAAATGTAATTTTGTTAATGAAAAAGTTATAAACAATGGAAGAAATATTGAAAAGATCCGGCTGTACATACATTTATCCAGTTTCTAAATTGCTTTTTGTATTATTTTCAAATACAGTATAGAAAAATTTGTAATTTTTTTCATAATTTTTGTTAAAAAAAATACGTGTAATACATCTTCAAACTGAGATTAAAGTTAATCTACATTGGTAGAAGTGGACATTAGTCGATGCTGTTCAAAGCGAAATTCGAAGAACTTTTTATGACAGAAGATGGGGAGGAGGAAGAAGAAGAAGGGAAAGGCCGATGCATTTTGGAAGTATTTCAAGTCGCGAGATTGCGCTATAAAAGTCGCCCCAGCGCGGTTTCGCCGCTTAAATGCGCGCGGCGAAATGCAATTACGCGCGCGCGCCAAATGCCCGACGCTCGTTTAATGAAAAGCGACGGAAACGCTGTGCGAAACGACACGAACGGGAAATTGCTTCTCCTTACGCAATTTTCGTTGAGATCGATGCAAGAAGCTGTCCCTTAGATCACGTCATCCGGTCGCTCGAGGAAATATCGCGATACACACGAAATTCGATCTTGACAAGAACCGGCATCGCCTTTATGTCTGATCACACTTTCGTCATGTTTCTTTTTTTTATCGTTCTTTCCTTTTTTCTATATTGGAAAAAGTCTGCATTAATTGGAATTCGAAATAGATTCGATCATATATAGGTATCAGATACTTATACACTTTAAAAAATAGGTGTGAATTTAATATCACTTGTGGTGATGATTTCTCCATATTGATGTTGATATAAATACCAATGAGATATAGATTTAACACTATGGGTGTGGATTGAACATTACACTATTAGATTTCAAAAGAGCAATCAAAGAAATTAAATCAATCTCTTGTTAAAATAACATTTTAACTTCCATGTGTGTCAACATGTAAATCAATCCATTTCTGTGGTTGAAGTAAACAACATCCATATTAATGTGCACTTAGTAAATAATAAACTAAATTTGAATATAAAATTTAACATATTTTCTTGAGTTAAATTGTTTAATTGCATTGTTTTAGTTAGATTAATAGGATAGGAGCAGTGGCGACCTGTAGAAATAATTAAAAATAACTCCAATTAGTTATAATTTAACATTATAAATTTAACAGTATGATTTAAAACTCATGATATTAAATTCACATTTTGTTGGAGTTTTGATAAATCAACATCAACAAAATGAGAATTATATTTAATACTCACGGTGTTAAATCCATGCTAAATTTTTTACAATGTAGTGAAATCTATCAAACTAATCGAAATAATAAATTCTAATCGAAATAACGCAATCAGAAATTCAATTACGATAACTAGAATTTTGTTTGGTATTATCAGAATACAATTTGTTCGTCTCTTATTGATACTACATTTTTTTCAATGTAAAGCTTTCATGAATTTAACATTTGACATAGCCCCATTTTGTTCAAATCCGATTGGTCTTTCACCCTCTACTTTTATCAATGTAAATTAATTTTAATCTCAGTTTATATATAATATGCAATTTATTTTTTCTAATTCTTAAAACAAAAAAAGATAGTTAAGTTATAAACCGAGATCAAAGTTACTCTACAGTAGTAGAAACAAACCTGAAAGTTGCAAAATGTCAAATTTATATTACCCGTTCTAGAACATAGATATTATAGATAATATAAGATTGCTAATAAAACAACAGAAATTTCATCAAATTAACTTAGCGATAATAATCGATAAGTCTGCACTGAAAAAAAGTTCTGTTGCATTAATTCCGATAGATTCAGTCAGAAACATATAAATTAGAATTAGTTAAATCTATTAAACATTCTACTCTCGAAGTAACTAGAAATTCAATTACGACAACCAGAACTTTGATTTATATAATCAGAATTTGTTTTGTTTGTATTCTCGTTATTACAATCAGAGCATTTTTCTCAATATCTAATTTATATGATCGAATTTGTTTTTTTTTATACTTCTCGTTGGTACAATCAGAACATTTTGCTCAATATCTAATTTATTTTATTTGTACTTCTTGTTGATACAATTAGAACTTTTTTCTCAGTATAGATAAGTAATAATTGTCTAATGAGTAATAATTGCCTGATTAAAAAATTGCAAAATTTATAATATGCGATGATTATATTCTCTGTACTTTCATTGTGCATAAAGTTTAACATTCTCTCACTACCTTCGTTGGTTGATTGTTTGACGTCACAGTTGAAACGTCATGATCGCATGGAATCGGCATCGTAAAAAAAACAACGCGGCCGCTGCTGATTATTAGTTCGAAATAGCCAGGGATGAGAGGATTACGTGAACCGTTCATGAGTGAGTTGGACCATCTTGAGCGCGGAGAATGCGTCGCCGCGTCGCGTCGCGACGACGACGCCCGGCGTCCCGACGTCTCTCGCCGTTGATCTTTCGTCGCAGAGGGCTTTTACTGAACGGATTAAATTTCCGTGTGCTCTTTCCGATGTGTACTCAGGTCGTTTCTCTCTCGGGACGAAATTTTTATCTCGCAGAGAATTCCCTTTTTTTCCCGCGTCGTTGCTATTTTTATAAATGCAACTTAACTTTAACCTTGGCTTAACGAATATCTTTTTCTAATTCTTCCTAAGTAGAACATAGAAGTCATAATAATATTATGAAGATATCATCATGACTTCATTCGTCACTCATAAATTAATTTTCAAGTATTAAATGACATCATGATGACATTCTGTGATATCATTATGACTTAATTATTATCCGTGTCCTATCTGGGTTAGAATTAGAAAAAGATAAAAAATAAATTAAACCGAGATTAAAATTAAGTTATATTGGTAAGAAATGGACATCGATCACGGTCTGTGCGTATCATTCTTTTCTTTTTCCTTGAGTTACGTATCATTTAGATAAAATCACAAAAACACAAAAAGATACAAAATCACAAAAAGATTAAGATAACATCAAGTTTTAATAAAAAATCACGTTGACGTCAATGTGCACTTTTGAAGATAATTTTGTGATAAAATCTTGACAATAATCTTCTTAATTTTTAAGTTATTTATTTTATAAAAAATTATGATTTTAATAATTTTGTGAATTTTTAATATGATAGTAAAAGTGATTTTTAAAGTAATTTTTTTTATTAAAAAAAAATCAATAATTTCAGGAAAAATATTATGATATCATTCGATACAATGATGATTTTGTGATTTGACAATTTCTTTAGTAAAAAAAACATTTAAAAATCACGTCATTTATTATCATGTCAGGAATTAATAAAAAAATTAATCATTTAAAAATTATCATGTGAAATTCGTTATAAAATCATCATTAAAAGTGTCTCAAGCAGAACAAGTCACGATATATTAATGACATTAAAAGTGAATCGGATATGATTGGAAAATGATTTTTAAGGATCATTTTGGAGTTATTTTGACATCATTTTTGATATCATAACTGACTTTTGCTTGGGTATAACGAATATTATGATTTTTTCTAAAATAAGTCTCACTTGATGTTATCTTTATGATTTTATATTTTTTAAATAAAAATCATAAAGAAATGACTGTCATGTCAAGAATTACACGCAAAATCATTTTCATAAGTGTATCGAATAACATCGTTATGATTTTTCTTAAACTGATTTCTACTTCATGTAATTTTTTTGATCTTATTATAATTACGTATTCTACTCGTGAATCTTTCATTTTGAACACCGGAAGTGGCGACAGGTACGACCGGAAATAAAAGGCTCGAAGTATTACGAGCGTAAAGCGCGCGATCGTACGTAACAAATCTGCGATTCGAGGTAAAGTAACAATTCTAGACAAAAAGTTAGGGAAGGGGAAAGGAAAAGAGATAGAGAAGAGAGAATGAGAGAGAAAAAGAGAAAAAAAGAGAGAGGAGTTGCGCTCGCAATCTACTAGAGGGCAACACGAATCGATTATTACTAGATTATTACTAGATTATTATTTTGTTCTCTCTCTCTCTCTCTCTCTCTCTCTCTCTCTCTCTCTCTGCTAATTTCATTTAACACTCGCCTCCACTGTCTGTGATCGGCAGCTATCTTCATACATTACTGGATGCACCGCCCGCCACCGCTCGCCTGCCTTTCTGTCTACGCGGCGATAAAGCTTCTCCTTCCAATACGTCATTCACGGGAAATCATGAAATTGTGACTGGGGGAGGGGGACAGCCTTAAAAGGGCCGTGGTCGCCCCGGCTGTTTGTTCGTCAATTTCCTTCGAACACATCGCCTTCCTAATACGTGCCGAAAGAGGAACCATCAGGAGGTAAACGCGTCCTCTCTTTCTCTCTCTTTCTTTCACATTCGTTTTCCTCTCTCTCCGACACGCGTCGTTATTTTTAGAGCATCGTGTTTGTATTCCTATCGAGCGGGAATGAGTGACAGTCGGTCTTGTTAGCGGTATTTTCCATTCCATCAACGGCCACGTTCGCGGAATTCGTTTTCACCCCATGAGGTTCTCACCTGCGGACTTCATTCCGCACTCAAGCGATCCGCGCCAACCTTCACGTCGTTTGCTAGCCGCTTCCGTTTCGCGCAGCCCCGCTCGCTCCGCAGTTCAGACCGCTGCCGAGGCGCTCATAACCTCAATTTTAGAGCGCGAGACGCTTCAGCTCGAGGGGGAGTGGGTTAACACCTGGTTTATGTTCAAATTTCCATTCGAGTGCTACTCGGGTGTCACTTTATTCTTGTTGTTCATCGAATAAAACGAGGATAAAGCGATATTCGGGAATGTTCCTCGAGATGGAAATCTGAAGACGTCCCTGACGGAGAGGACAGGGCGAGTGCACTCGGCTGTCGGCTCTTTAACTCGGAGGGGAGAGAGAGGGTTAACCGACCTCCGGGATTAGCGCGCGCGCGCACGACGAACGCCTCGTGATCTCGCTCCGATCTCGCCGCCGACCGATTCTCTCCGTGACACGGTACGCGGCGCGCGTTCGCTTCGGCGCCGGGTTAAAGGAGTTTGACATTTAGCGAAGCGCCGCGGTAGGGTCGTGTGTGTGTGTGTGTGTGTGTGTGTGTGTGTGTGTGTGTGTGCGCATCGTACATGCGTATGTGTGTGTGTCTGTGTGTGTGTGTGTGATATGAGTGGTGTATATGTATGCAGGCACCAGCACGGCGAAGCGATGTTGCTCCTTTCGACGTCGCTGCACACCCCCGGAATCAATAATCGCGTTGCATAAGCGACGAGAACGTCCGTCGCGAGCGTAGCCGCGTGCCCTCGTCCTCGTCGCCGTCATCATCCTCATCATCCTCATCGTCGGATTATTCGTTCAATTTCCTGGCACGCGATCGCCCGATATCGATTGCGTCTGCGTTACTTGATTCCCGCAGCACCGCCGTATCAAGGAAAGCTGACCTGTCGTCGTGCAACGATGTGTGCTATACGCTTCGTGATGGTAGATTTCATCTATTTAATCCTTTTTTCGAGACGCGTCGACGTGGCCTATAGACTGTAATTTTCAGTCAGTGGGTACACTGCGATAATTTAAATTACAAATGGAATTAAACGTAACATGTGTATATGAATGTAACATGGAACATGTGTTTATATCCATACCATTTCTCATTGCATCTTAAAACGTAACCATAAACTTGATAATTGAAGAAGGTCTCTCTTATGTTTCAGCTGTTGGTCCTCCATTCACTTGGAGGCCAGTGGAGCAGAGACGCCAGAGAATAATACGAGCTGTGGTAGCCTTGCGGAAGCGCAATAGTAGTTGGCTTCGGCCAACGGAGACGACAGGGATATCATGGCGACGATAGACGGCCGGCCGGCCCAATATGGTGTCACGCTTAAGCAACTCCGCGAGCTCATGGAGCTCCGGGGTCGCGAAGGTGTCAACAAGATCAATGGCTACGGTGGTGTGCAGGAGATTTGTAAAAAACTGTATACTTCACCCAATGAAGGTAGGTTCGTCAGCTATATCTCGCTAGGACAGAGCATTTATGTCGACAAGAGATAAGCTTCACATAACTTTCTTCTAATTTCTGAAAGCTTAAGCCGATATTCATAATCAATTGTTATTTTAAGATTGTCTTAAATAATGTCTTAAGATGCTAATATGGCTCTGTAATTGACTTAGACATTAATCTTAAGACTTCTTAAAAAGATTTAAATGTAAAAACTGGACCACCAATCTAAGAATCATAACAAACAAAAATTCTGACATAGAAAAACATGATGAGAAATATATTTTGATAATTGTGATATTTATGTAGGTCTTAGTGGATCAGCAGCGGACATACAACATAGGCGAGATACATTTGGTTCCAATATGATACCTCCAAAGCCACCAAAAACATTTTTACAGTTAGTATGGGAAGCATTGCAAGATGTCACGTTAATCATCTTAGAAGTAGCAGCATTGGTTTCATTAGGTCTTAGCTTTTATCAGCCTGCTGATGATGAGGAAAAAGAAGGTAAGTATTTATGATGTGATGTCATATTTATCTATGAGTAGTTTCCACTTATTGTTAGATAGTATAGTAAGAAATTTATATTAAAATCTTTTATATATATATATATATATATATATATATATATATATATATGTATATATATATATATATATATGTGTGTGTATAACTGCAGAGAGTGTCAGCTTTAGGTTTAGAAAGACTCTAGAGAGAGAGAGAGAAAAGAGATTTTTACAATAATTTGTTTCGTTTATCTCTAGCTGTGAGTGTAGATGAGGACGAAGCGAAATATGGTTGGATTGAAGGACTCGCTATATTGATTTCTGTAATTGTGGTGGTCTTAGTGACGGCGTTTAATGACTATTCCAAGGAGAGACAGTTTAGAGGTCTTCAAAGTCGGATAGAGGGAGAACATAAATTCTCGGTTATACGGCAAGGAGAAGTGAAACAAATCTCCGTATCTGACATTGTTGTGGGTGACATTTGTCAGGTATATATGCAGCATTGTTAATCACATTCTTTATAGTCTTTAAATATATAATAACCTCTTAATGTTAGATTGATTTTGTACAGCATCTCTATTAATATTAATGTAGTAGAGAAAAGCAAAATTTACATTAAATTAGCTGTTTGACAATATAGATAAAATATGGAGACCTGTTGCCTGCAGACGGTATTCTTATACAAAGCAACGATCTCAAAGTGGATGAATCCAGTCTGACTGGAGAGTCAGATCATGTAAAGAAAGGGGAAGCGTTCGATCCAATGGTACTTTCAGGTGAGAAAGTCTTGATTGAATTATCCTCGTTGAGGACATTATTTCTAATGTATAAAAAAATGTTCAAAATTTTTGAAGAATTGTCATAGGATGGAAAATTATATATATATTATATATATAAATTATATATAAATTATATATAATTTTATATATATTGCATTGTTGAAAAGGTACGCACGTGATGGAGGGTTCCGGAAAAATGTTAGTTACTGCAGTAGGTGTTAACTCCCAAGCGGGTATTATCTTTACCTTACTGGGTGCTGCTGTTGATCAACAGGAACAAGAAATCAAGAAAATGAAGAAAGGTACGTATTTCGTTATTTTCGATCGACTAATCACTTTGAATGATTATATATTTATACAGATGTTACTAAATTCTTGGAGTAATGTAATCTTTTATATTTACACTTACATAGTACGTGTTTTTTGAAATTCTATTGGATTTTGTTAGATTAATTTCAAAATCGATATTCCCATATTCTTTCCACTCTGATGATTTAGTACACTTGTCTCTCTACTAGCAACTTCTGAATCATTCAGTAAACTATTGAAAAGTCTATTGAAAAGCCGATAAATGAATATATTATGACGTACAAGCAGCGAATTTACGATGATTTGCCTTTAATAGAAGTTGTTGGTATTCTATTATATCGCATGATATTTACGAAATGTTTCAAAATGAGTGTAGACGAATCGCAGTGGACGCATGGTTTTGACGTGAATTGGTGTGACAATTTTTTATTACAGATTTTACAAATAGTCATTTTTTTATTCCCTGTTTTTACCCTCGACATCGCATTTGCAACACCTACAGATGAATTTCTATATTTTTATTAACTCATTAACTGATTGGCCATAGAGAACTTGTTTTGATTTGTTAACGTTTCAAGAATGAACACTTTCTAATTTTCAAAAGTGTAAAATATTCTCGAAAAATGCATTGACGCAGCAATATTATTACATGATAATTCTTTTATTAACAAAAAATTCTTTCCTCTTTCAATTATACACATTCAATATATATTAGGCACTGTAAGCAAACATCGAAAGTAATATCTTCAAATTACAGTTATTTCTGTCAACTTATCTTTAGTAAAATGTCATATATAATTTATGAGAAGAAGGAGCTCTTATCGGTAGAATATTTTCAAAGTGCCATTATTTGATTATATCTCATATATTTTCTTGAATCATTTGTGTTATTATTCCTCTCTACATAGTTAAAATGTTTCCGCTATATAATGTTTCTGCTGTATAATGTTTTCTTATCTTTGTCTGATATGTGTATATGAGGTTCATATTTGATAATTGCAAAATTGGTTAAATTGTTATTCTATAATCTTTTCAAATTATTTTTATAGAAACTGTCTTACAAGTTACGTACTTTTCAAATTAGGGACTAAAACATTTAAATTTTACATTTTAATAATGTTATGTTAAAAATATCAAGGATTGACTTTTACTTAAAAAAAGGAGCGGAGGAATTGTTTTCAAACATTAAACTTATCAAAATTTTTTATATATATATTTTTATATTGGATAATAACTTGTTATATTGGATATAAGTTGTTATTTTTAATCCAATTTTTCTAAATTTGTATTTAAGAAAAGTACGTCATTTTTGGGACATTTTATACATGGAAATAGAATATCAAAAACATAATTTTCTTTGACGATCCATGCTCCTCTGTATGTATTTCGTTGTTGCACAACCTGGAAGGTGAATTTGTAATTTCCTGGCGCGTACGTGCGTGCGTACGTGCGTGCGTGTATGTATTACCAGGAATGCATTCTTATGCACTTTTACAATTATATTAGTGAAAATTTGTTCATTTATCATAAAACAATAGTCGTTTTTCATTCTTTATGTTAGACCTTCTGGGCTGTACCTACCTCATTTGTTAGTATTAAGTATCCTTCTTACGAAAATTAACGAGAAATGGAAGAAAAAGAATTATAATTAAAAGACCGAATTCTGTTAATGGCGCGACTTATTGGCATATACATTTTCAGATAGATTGCTAATCAATTTCGTTTTGCATGTATTTTTTTATCTAGAGGCTAAAAAGCAGCGGAAGAAGAAGTCATTACCAGGTGAATAATTCTAAATAATATCTATCTATCTATATATATATATATATATATATATATATATATATATATATATATATATATATATTATTTTTTTTTTTTTTTTT
>Ga0157364_1002320_pt1 | contig 17570 bp, 10 predicted proteins | sample AttsexASBM2_FD_111476 | JGI IMG/M metagenome (GOLD analysis project Ga0157364, IMG submission 111476) | Fungus gardens microbial communities from leaf cutter ant in Ribeirão Preto, State of São Paulo, Brazil - Atta sexdens ASBM2 | ecosystem: Host-associated > Fungi > Mycelium > Unclassified ... | reverse complement strand
ATTATTTCGTTTCCTCCTCCTCAAGTTAAACAAAAAATGAAAAATAAAAAATGGCCAGCAATGGCGCGCAATTTTAAGATTTTTTAATTTCATTTATGTCATTCGAAAGAGAATCGTTTGTACCATTTCTACCTCTTCTTTCGCCATTGATCCCATTCGATACCTTTAAAAATGACCGACTTCCAGCGAAAAAATCGCTGTATCTTCGAACTTTTTAAGTTACAAACGAAAGTAGGAGAGATACAAACGAGTACAAATGATTCTCTTTCGAATAGCATAAATAAAATTAAAAAGTAATTAAAAGTTTTAAAGTTGTGTGCTGGCCATTTTTATTTTTCACTTTTTGTTTAATTGCTTGAGGTACAAACGAAATAATGATCGATACAAACAAAATACAAACGGCCTATGGTATTAATTTTTATTTTTGATGAAAAAAAAAATTTTTGAGCGTCACGTTCACCTCAGCATTTTTCTTAATGTATGTGGTAAAAAAAAACGATTAACAAAATCAAGGATTAACAGATCTTATTCAAAATAGATACACTCTCTTCAACTTATCGTAATAACTTTGTTAGAGACGCATATCTATTTATTATTATTATGTTCAAAGTTTAAAATCGGGAAATAGCATTTACTTTGCAGTCCAGCTGGGCCGAGCCTTGACGTTTCTCTTTACACGAAAAACTCATCTCGTTCCTTTGCTTTCGTCGTCAGTACGTGTTCTGATATCTGACACGCGGTATCTTGCGAGAACGATCTTTTGTACATTCTCATTCGACGGGCGAAAATATAATTTCCTGCTGTATCGAGACACGTCAACGTGTTTCACGCACGAAGCACGTCGCGGGGAAAAAGCAAAAACCCTACGGCTGGCTGACAGTAAAATTTGTTTTCTCGAAGGTCCGAACTCACATTGTTTGCGAATTGTTTCTCGCGTCTTGATAGAACACACAGTGTGCTCGATAAAGGTGCTACAGTATTTGCGACGTCGACATTCTCGGCAAAAATTCGCATTAAACTGTCGTTGGTCGAGAATATGGAAATCGCCTTTGACAATATTCTCTCGCATACTGATTGTTTCGCTGACGCTTCGCGGCGTTTCTAATCTTTGATCCCCAGAATTTTACAGTCTGTGAATTTTTCATCTGTTGATGATTTAACTCTTTGCACTCTTAGTTAGAGTGACTCGACATTAATTTTTCACAGGAGCTCTTCAATCACGCTCGACATTTTTAAATTATTAGTTTAAATATGTATTATATTTTTGAAAAAAAATTCGGAGTGCAAAAGGTTAATAAAACTTTATAAAATTTCTTATACTTACATATGTACAGTTATAAGCTCGTTCTTGTGAAGTACACTTATTTTTCAATATTATTATATAATATAATATATAATATAATAATATAACACAATTTTTACATAATATGATATATAATTTTAATAATACAGATACAAATTAATAGATACAAATTAAGTGAAGGGAATGCTGAAGTGGCCAAATTGTCAGGATTTTGCAGATCGATATAAATCTTTGAATTTACTGAACGGAATCAAAAATCCTTTTACAGGATTAAAGTAAACACAAAATTGGGGAGTGCTGCATTAGACTTTAGACTAAAATTAGAAAAAAAGTTAAAAACTTACATTTTTTTCAACTCGTAGAACTGTCACCTAACATAAATGTTTCTTTAATATGAAAGTTTTATAGCTCATATGGACCAAACGATAGTACAGTTAGCGCATTACGTGCACAAACAATAGTTTATGAAACTAAGATTAAAAGCTTCATAAAAAATATTTATATCGATCTGCAAACGTGTATATAAATGCTGAGCGAAGACTCGAAATAAAACTGATAAACAAAGCAGTAATTGTGTCTAGCAGTAGATGTTCGATCTTCTAAGAAATAGCGTTGCAATATGTTAGATAAAGATGAATGCGTTTGAGTGAGACACATGTTATAACAAATATAAGAAATATAAGAATGAAAGATGTCACTATTATGGAATTTGGAATTAAAAAATATCTGTATTACCATATCCATCTCGATCAAGTTTGGCCATTGATCCAGCGTTCCCTTAATATTCCATACTGGCTCAATAGAATTGAAATAATTATCACAAAAACGAATTATATGAATCTAAACTAAGTATTATTTGCCACTTATTGTACAATTAAATTATACATAAATATTTCGTATGTTTCAATTTTAAATATGGTCATTTTTAGTGAGATTACAAAATAATAAAATTATACTATAATTTACTATGCGTCAATATGTGAATCTACTGAGAAGAAGAATTGCGAAGAATTGCGATGTATAGTAATAGGTTCACATATTGATGCATGATAAATTATAATATAATTTTGTTATTTAATTTATATATTTTATTATGTAACATATTCTGTAATCTCATTGAAGATGACCGTATTGAAATGTATCAAATATTTATACATGTATGATTTAATTACATTGTAAAATAATAAGTGACAAGTAATACCTAGCTTTTACTCAAATAATAATTAATATGATACAATTTTAATTCTTAAACGTCCACTATCTACATCAGAAACAATATTGGATACACATGGCATACCCAACTCAATTCGATTGCTTAACTTTCATAAAATATAACTTTTATAAAAATCAATATATTGTTAAATTTTTTTTCAATTGAAACGTCAGACATTAACGATACCAAGTAAATGTACAAGAGTCGTTTGAAAAGTTTTGAATTTCAACATGAAGATGACATTACTCGTAAAAACCATTTTGGTACTACAATCATACATATTTTACAAGATACCTGTGAAAATTGTAGCCATTTGTGCCAGTCGTTGTCGTTTGTCAGTGTTTTCGTTTGATGAAAATCTCTGTTCTTCGAGCCTAACTTCGAACTTAGGAAACAGGAAAAAGTCGTTGGAAATCAGATGAATACGATGGTAGTTAATTAGTTCAAACTGCAATACGTAAATTTTTATTATGACGATCATCGATATTCGATTTTTTCTATTTTTACACTGACATCGACTGACACAAATGGCTGTCAAACAACAACTGAGCATTCAAAATGGTTTACAATTTTCACAGGTATCTTGCAAAACATGTACGATTGTAGTATCAGAATGATTTTGATGAGTAATGTCATCTTCTGTTGAGACTTAAAACTTTTCAAACGATCTTTGTATGTATTGTTAATAAAAAAGTTATGAAATTAATTTATTAATAAGAAAGTTATAATGTGGAAAAAGTATTAGAAAGCCGGATATGCCATACTGAAAAGTATAAAATAACTCTTCTCTTCTTTTTCTCTTCTTTTTTTAAAGGTTATTTATATTATATTAGGAAGAGATCAGAATTTGCGCTTTTAGATTGAGAAAGAGAGAGAGAGAGACTGGTTAAAAAGAGGGAACTCTGTGAAATTATACAACGTGTTCCGCGGACTTCATGTCGTAACTTCGAGATTAGATTCTCGAAGTGATTTCAACTGTAGAACGTTGGGTGAACATGGATCCGATTCTGAATAATTCCTAGAGTTTCTAACTCTAGTGCACCCATATTCACGTAGAATTTATGTAGAATTTTTAATTCCGGATAACTCCGGAAATTAGATTTCGAAGTTATGAGGACTCGCGGGAGGACGCTCGGTATAATCTTACAACTCATTTCGTTTTGCTAAAGCATTCTTTGAAATTTTAGAAGTCTTTCGGTTTTCATTTCCTATCTTGATTCTTTTCCCCATCTTGATCCGACGATGTCGGAGAAATTTCAACTCGCTGAATTTCATCCGTCCGCTGATCCGCGGGAGAGGACGACGCAATTGCAATTACATGAATCACGTGGTCTGCTTTGGAGGAGGAAATGAGAGAAATGATAATTAACACATACACGGTCTTATCTGTTCGAGTTCTATTTCGTTTTCGTTATTTTGATGGATGTGAAAAGCTTAATGAGTTTTCGCCGGTTTTCATTTTCACTTCTCTGCATATTATCAATATGTCAGCATTGTAATCTTTTCGAATAAAACTCAATGAAAAATTAGTTTATTTTACGTCAAAAATTATATCACTGATACATGACGCTTTTTGTAAATATGAAATACATTTCATCGTATGTGTACAAAACAGTGTTGTATTATTACAATAATAATACAAATAATAATTTTGCAAAGATCTAATGTTTTATTATATACTTTTTTATTTAACTTTGAAAATTTACTCTTCTTGTATATAATCTAATATTTATTACGAGTCGATAAAAAAATAATTTGAAAATTTATGTTAAATGTAATTGTAACATAAAAATGATAAATTGTGCGATTAAAAATGCTCCAAATAAATTTCGATAATTTTAATAATTTTAATAATAAATTCTAATTTTAAACAGAGAGATATGCGTATAGAAGAAATATTTCCGATTAATACCTAGATATTTACGTGGATCGCTCGCAAACGTAATATTTGCGTACGTTAATTGGGACCGTATGAAATCATGATTGGGGAGGATTCGTATCGATTTTCCTGAAAGAGAAATAAAGAAAATATAAATCTTGCGCACTCGCGGACTCTGTTTCCGTTCGATTTCCTGGAAAGGATAATCTTCTCGACCGCGTAGTATGCTCGGATTGAAGTCACGCTACACTGTATGTTCTCTCTCGCCGCGGAAGGATCAATGATCCTCACTCGCGTGAGAGCAGCTGTCCTGGCGTGAGAATGAAAGGACTCGTCAGAGCTAAAGAAGCTATCGTGCGGCAAATCGGAAGCTCGCGATCAGCGATGCGCGATTCTCACGCCAAAGTATCGGAAACGTGTCCGTTTTCTTCGGATTTCTTCGCCCCCCCCCCCCCCCCCCGATATTTCTTGTACGCCGCTCACGATCTCCAACTTCTCCTAGTTCTGCGAGACCTGCATTTTTTATTAAAACTATGAAAATAAAAATATATAAAAAGTGCGTAAGTCCATATGCGAGTTCTGCTGACCGTGGAAAATCTTTACGTGGAATTGTTTTCATTAACGTTTTACGAGAGATAATAAATTAAATCGTGAATAGTTAAAATTATAAAGTGATAGACTGTAATTCAAACTTTTACTTTTTTCTAGAATATCCTTTTTGAAAACTAATACTTTTATAAGATGCGCAAGAAATAGAAAACAATACAAAATATAATATGACATGGTATACGTTTTAAAATATTGATGAAGTAGATATTGACATGTATTAACTTTATATAAAAGTAAAATACTTGAAAGGACAAATAGGACAAGCATGGGAAACTAAACTGACATAAAAAATATAAAAATAATTAAATTGAATATTTGATACAAGCGCGAGAATCGTAGCAGTATGTAAATACCGCTTTGCGAAATGTTGCGCACCATGCAACTTTGAAGCTGTTATATTTGTCCGGGACAGCGAGAACAGGCAAAACGACGGTAGCTCGTTCATCAAATCTGAGGTCATTGTATTCAATTATGAGCGAGAATCTGTGAATCTATGGACGTACGGATCTATCAGTCCACTTTGGATTATACATATATCGATGGCTAATGATTTACGGCTACGTACACCCATCACCACCGCAGTATTGTACACAGCTGCGTAATCGATTTAGCTGCGTACGGTTTAATGGACGTTCGAATTTATCAGCTGTGAAGAAGGATAACGGCTTTCTCTCTCTCTCTCTCTCTCTCTCTCTCTCTCTCTCGTTTTAACCCAAATGCAACGAAAGGAAGAGCAAGTTGCACTTTGAGAAGTACGTCGTCGTCCTGACGACGCGAAGGCAAGGTAATACCTCTCACTTCGAGGAGCGCGCGAAGGAGCGTTTTCTCATGGAAGAAAGAGGAAGAGAGAGAAATTCAAAGAGGCCGAAAAGGAAGAGGCACTGACTGCAAGCGGCTACGGAAAAGTTTCGCAATAATGCAGGATAGATCTTGGGGCGAGTTTGGCGCATTGTTAACTGGATAATCTTGTTGCGAGTTTGTCTGGACTCCTGCCAACATCATTGGGGCCTGACACATGGAGCAAGGAAACGGGACGAGAGACGGGGAGGACTCGCGACAAATATGGATGGAGATGATGACGCAGTAGAAAAGAAGGACAAAGTATGGTCTTTCTTACTGTGTCACCGTTCGCGTCCACAGGAGCTAGACACAGGTTACTCGACCACGATGATTTGAAACGCTCTCTGGCTTCCACGCGAAATGCCCGATATGGCTGTTTCTCACAAGCTCGACACTATGGGTCTTGATCCCCGTTATCATCGACATCCTCCTCATGCTTTCTGCTTTTCCGCCTCCTCTTCCTCTTCCTCCTTTTGCTTGCGCTCCCCCTCTTGGCCTTCTTCCGCTTCTCTCGTTGCCGTTGTTGTTGTCGTAGAAGATAAGAGAGAGATTCCTCTCGGCGATCGGATCGATCGATGTCGAAAGAAAGTGGTGAGCGACTCGAAAGAATGGATAGTGGATGGAAATTAAAATCCTCTTTGCTCGCAAAAAATGATATCATGAAGGAAATGATGAACTTAGAATCTGTGAAGCAATCGAATACAGAATGTCATTAAGTAATTAATTATTTTTGTTAAAAGTGCTCTTTTTTCATTTTTATTTGTTTAAAGTATACCAAGATATGTCGTAGTAGTCTAAATTCTTATTTCTAGTTTCTTAAAAAGTGAGTGATTTTTTTAAATTTCCTTAAAAAATTAAATTATTCACGTTTTGTTCTTTAATACACACAGAAAAATACATACTGTACTTAAGTTAGAATTAGGTACTTGTTTCAAAAGTTCATATATCTGAAAATCTATCATATAAGTTTATCGCAAACGTAAAAATTTTTTCAAAATATATTCTGAATTTTAATAAGTTTAATATTTTTAATTTATTCAAGTTTATTAAATTAAAATAAGTTTGATTTTTTGCTTCTTTGATTAAATTTATAATATTCTTCAAAAATAAAAAAAAATCTTGTTTACAGTATATAGTAATAAGTTTTTATAAAATTTGTAATAAGTATATTTTGAGATTATTGTCAAGAAAACATTCTTTGTTGAAGATAATTGTTACTTAGAAGGAAGAAAATAAATTGAGTAATCACTTTTCTTAGCAATAGGAAAATATCTTGGTGTGCACATGAAATATTTATTGTATTTGGTAATGTTATATTTATTGCGGATATATACATACTATATATAAATATATATATATACATACTACAATATTTTACAGTGAAACTGAAAGATAAAAAAATAGAGAGAGAGAGAGAGACAGATTTATTTTCAATCGAGTTTTATTTTCAATTCGAATCAAGAGGTTCCTAAAATTTATTTTATTGATTAAATGTAACAGTATGATTCGTGAAGAATTTTCATATATGTATATTACTTTTATTTGGAAAAGAATTTCCAAATAAAAGTATACACGGAGAGAATTTTCTCTTAAAATTTACTCTGAAAATATGATAGCTGTGGTACAATACAATATTTTAAAGATTTTTTGCCACGCACTTTAGTAAAATTAATCAAACTTATTTTATATTTTATTTGTAATTTTATTAATTAATAAGACAGATACATAAAATTCTTCGAAACAATGTTGTCCCACGACTATCATATTTTCAGGATAAACTCTAAGAAAAAATTCTCTCCGTGTATGTATTAATATATGTTATTATAATAATTATAATGTGATGGATGGAGTTTACAAAAACAAAAAAAAATTTGGAAATTAAAATCTTCTTTATCATTTCTTAATCTGATATTGCATTTAAAACTGTCAAGTGTGACAACATTTGTTTAATATAAAATTCTGCAATCTGTACCTCTAAACTAAATTAGAGTCTTCAGACTAGTAGCTAGATTATACAAACAAACAATATCAATTTCTTAGAGATTACATTTAGAGATTTAATTCGATACGAATTATCCTTTACGAAATTTTACGAAAATTTATGCATATATGTGCTTACGGTATTATACAGTAGGTACATATAATATAATAGGTACATATAATAATAATAATGTATCGATTTTACATAACTTGTATACTATAAATCCCATTGAATCTATAGAATAGCAATCCTATCGGAGAGAATTTGCGGTCTTCAATTTAGGATCCTCTTAAGGATTATCTGACAATTTTATAGCACACTCGTATATACGCATACGTATTTTAACGATCTTTCGGTACTTTCACACGTAGAAGTAGAGCGTATTGTCCGATCGAATTGAAATTTCGCTTTTACTATTCCCAGGGGAATTCGAAATCGGTTCTGAATTCGCACACGGCGTACTGTTCGTTGCCGATAGCTCTCGCACATTACAGCGCAAAGTTAAACTCGGGGGTGCAATCTCAAGCACGGCTTGCGATGAGTAGAAACTTGGAGTTTGCAAGCCTCTTCGCGAACCAGTGCGAAATTGATTAAAACGTTCAATAAAGATCCTTCAGTTCAGGGTATTCTCTCTGCCTATATTATTACGCGTTATTACAGCTTGCTAGTATTGATTATTAACTATGGTGATAGACCGCTTTGTTCTGGCTGTTTGGTTAGTTGGCTGGGTGGCATTTTATCGCAGCTTGATAATGCGTTGCCATGGCCTCTGTGTTGCTACAAGCCTGCATAATTATGCGAACGTATAAATTTTAGCGCCAACGCAGCGCCATGCGGCAGTCGGTTTCCATTGTAATTGCCGAATTTCAACAGAGTAATGTAGCTGCTGGGTGTCCAGCTGTATTGAGTGACAATTTGACGCTGACTACGGAAATATTGATTGTTACCCGTTCTCGAATTTCTCCTCTCATGTATAATATATCTGATTTACATCATGACATACCGTTGCATGAAGCTTGTTCCTGACGGCATAAAATGATATAAACACGTGGAATTTTTTGATATAAAATGATATAAACATGTGGAATTTTTTTTCAAAACGTATTATTACAATTTTAAATATCGTGCATATTAAATAATCGCGCATCATGTTTATTTCGTTGTGATATACATTTTATTGGAATATTGTAATTCGCATATAGAACTCGCTCGCTTGATGAATTTTGATAATCGATTTCAACTATCATCGTTCAATTGTCCATCCGGATGTACGGACATCAGCATCGCTATTATATCAGTGAATTTTGCATTACGCGAGTGTCTGTTCGTGATAGGCAAACGTGCCGAACGATCACACCGTGAATGTGCGCTCGTCTGTGTCAGTTTACGATCAGAGCCAGCAGCATGGTTTTATCATTTAAAAATCGATGCGTTCTGAATTGAGTTTAAACAAAATAAAATATAATTCACAATAAGTATGAAGCAACTATATCGGTCGAAGGTGGATCTTGAGTGAGCTGGACCTTAAATAATTTCATGTGAATTTATATACCATGTTCGTAGTTTCTCGAATTGCGCGCCGAATTAATTTTCTGAACTTAGAAACTGAACACCCATATACACAGCAATATCACAAATTAAATTGCTTAGCAATTTAATAATTTGATGCTCAATTGGTATCATTTTAAGAGGATCTTAATGTTTTGAAAATCTGTAAATATATATAAATTTATTGTGAAAAATATGGAGAGTCGATATCGGCCGAGGTAATATAATAATAAAATATATAATTGTAAAAAAGATTTGCAGATTATTCGGAAATATTATTACTCATTATGTCGTTTTATGATGAAATAAAACGCATCTTTTTCTTGCTGAATTTTTCACTAAAAAAACATGCACGATTGCTCGTATCTTTTCCTGTTTTTGCAAACGTATTTGAAACGTTAACTGCAATTATGTGACGCGACGCGACCTGCGTGTATTAACAATGTAGATTAGCTCGAGCGCGAGGAACGATTCATTGCGTTGCACAAAAGTGCAATGCAGTAATCGTAATTTGCTTTTAATTGGAAGCAAACGTGGCGCGTTTGGGTATTTATAGTAATTAAGCACGAAAAATTATACGGCCGGAAAGGTATGCCGAACGTTGCTCGAATGTAATTTACAGGCTCGAGCTAATCGAACTAAAGACACGTACGTGACAATGCATAAAATAATATTCAAGCTTGAAACTGCAAATGTACGTATAAAATAATGCTGCAGCGATAAATAAATTAATTGGGACGTGATCAAAGTTTTGATTAACGAGCATTATTGTAAATGTTCGATTGGAATTCTATGCGAGAGATATGGTGCGACAATAATATGGGGTGCCTTTAATCATTCTATTGAGTCTCTTAATGAGTACTAGAATACATAAATTACGAGCAAGATGTTAAGTTATATGTTTCAATATTTGAAAGTCAATTTTTCATAGCAAAAAACCTATTTTAGACAGTTTCTTGAACGTACTTAAAGAAACTGCATTTTGCAGAAGTTGTGCTACAATTTGCAGTAACGAATAGCATGATTAAGTAAAAGCGGGACGGTAGTGGTATTATTGTATATATACAGGCAACCCTTCTTCAGCAGCGCCTTAATTCATGCGCTGCAGTTTCCGCGTGTGTTTTGTACATAATCTAACGTTCTCCTCGCTCTTCCCTCATAGTTTCTCTGTCAACTCATTCCGCAACTTCCAGTTACATGCATCCAAGATGGGCGAAATGTTACCGCGCGGTTTACGTTTAATGCTCTTTACTTCTTGCGAACGAGCCGGGCGCCGTGTCTATGTGTAAGTCTGTCTATTACTACACAATTAACGCACAGACATAGGAAACGAGATGCCAAATATATGTCGTCGAAGGTGTCTAGCACTAGCGTGAATGTTAATTCTCAACGCAGTCGCATGCGAATTCGCAGCATTCGCTTTACAGCATGTAATTGATTATTACAGCGGAAGCGCCTCTCCCAAGGTGGAAGCTGTCAGTTATGTCAGCTACGTGAAGATCTTTTCAAAGGAATTACTACACTGATTTTAAGCAAAACAATTGAAAACCTAAAAATTATATTACTTCCCAGAGTTGTCTTAAAAATGCATTTACTATACAAGAGACAGTTGAAACAATTTCCCAAAATATACATATATTTCTTTATTTATGACATATATGTTTATTTCTTTTAATGACGTACCAACTAGCTTTATATATACTATTTGCAAAAAGGTGTAATTTTAGGCTGTATTTACAAGTAAAATATCAAAATTGCCTGGATTTGAAGCAAAATGAAACAGAGCTAGGAAAAATTGTAACATGTTTTAAAAGAAAAATAAATTATCTACTCTAAAATAGAAATTCACTGCTTTAAAAACAAATTATCTGTTCTAAAACATAAATTATCTTCTTATATTATTTTTATTTTAAAAAAACAGTAAATTTACTATTAAAAAGCAATGAATTTATGTTTTAAAGCAGAGAATTTGTTTCAAAGCAGTGAATTTCTGTGTTGTAAAGCAATGAATAATATCTATTACAATAAGAAATGCTTACAACGCATTCGCCACAAGGTACGAAAATGTGACCTCAGCGCGTGCTTGCATTGCAATATTTTGTGACTGTGACAGATTTCCTAACCTGAAGAGTCGTCAACTTAAAATATTTCGGTTCACGAAGCAGAGCGATACTTTTTTCTTGTCAAATCTTTATTTTTACACAAAAACACATCAATTCAATGTATTTTTTATCAAAATTTGAAGTGAGTGATTCTTTTTAACACTTACTGTTAATTATAATATAATATGTGTGTTACAATGTACTCTAGCGATGTGGTACTTTTAACTTCAAACTGTTCAAAATTTATAAATATATTTGAAACCACTTAAAAATATCAAAAAAGGACATGCACATAGCTTGAGAAAGTATTTTAGAATTAATAAAATGAAAACATGATAAAAAGTTTTTTATTTGAAAGTTTAAAGTAAAAAAGTATAACATCGTAAATTTACACTTACATGATTTATCTGAGCACTCTATATATAATTTTATATGCGATATTGATATCGCGATTGATATCATAAGGCAACGCAGTCCTCGATACCAACTATTTTTATTTTTCATATGATCATCTTATCTCTTATTTAAAAGTTATACTCATTGTTACAACTAACTTCCATTACAACTGTCCTCAGTCTCTCTTACTCTTCAGAATAGCACGATGTTATCGTGATATATAATTCTTTGATGCCTATTTTATCGATTTTCATATGAAACAAATGTTCTTTTAGAACAGAGTTTGTGAATCGCGACCCGCTTTGTAGAATAGCAAACTTCGCGACTCATCTAGTGGAAAGGCGAGGGGATATGGGAATTGATTATTTATTTATATTTAATCTTACTGCTCTTCTTTTTTAATTTTTTATTATATACATTTAATATATTTTTCAGATGTGTGAGATATATGTAAAAACGCTTATTTCCTATTATATCTATTAATAACAGTCTTAATATCGATATTGATATACATCATTTTCAAGTAAAAGGAGTTATAACTTATTTCGCAATTTAGTTTTAATTTCTACAGTGAAAGAAAAGATTGGCTAAATATGACATAACATTTTAAATTGCATTTTTGGTTGCAGCAGTCAATTTTTGATTGCATTAGCCTATCGAAATCCTGACATTGACATTGCGGATAGGTTAATGTAACCAGAAATTGGTTGCTGCAATCAAAAATTGGCTGCTGCAGCCAATTAAAAATGCTATGCCACATTTTACCATCTAATTTGCTGCAGCAGCCAATCTTTTCTTTCGGTATATTCGCTAAAAAGCCAATTTCACGAAATCGTAAAAGAAACAGTCACTCTTATAATATAATGAAATGTAATTTAACATTCGAAAATATTTCGCGACCCACCAAAAATCAATTTGCAATTCACTAGTAGGCCACAATCCGCACTTTGTGAATCTCTAAGTTAGAGGCAAGTAAAGTCTGCAAAGTACTAACGTATACAATCATCTATCGTGTATGGGTAAGAAAGATACACAAGATTTCAAAGCGCGAGTGTGTGTGTGGGATGTTACTGTTCCCATGGCTATACAAAGTTTAACGGAATCGGAGTCGTGTATGTGTGATATATTCAGCTATGTTACCATAGCGTTTGTTGAAAGTTGATATATCGTGTCTTGGACGTACCTTATTCGATTAAATTTATTCATTCTTGAACTTATCGGAAAATTATTTCTGATTTTCATTTATCAGTTATTTTTAATTGGGCTCTGACGAACGTAGACTCTCTCGCAGATCAGATTGTGCAACAATTGATTGATTGAATAGCGCTAAATTCTGTCGGTGTGCAGGAATTGTATCTGACTTCGATAATCTGCGAAGCAGAAACTTCGTCCAGTAATATAAAACTCCGATAATGTAAAGAGGAGAAGGGGAAGAGAGGCCCGAACTAACTTTTCATCGTCATAACGAAATTCATGGGCGAGAGCTTCAAAGTTATCCTTTTGAACCTCTCAAAGCAACGCCGCTGACTGCTTCTTTGATGGATATGATGTTCGACTAATCGCTTCTTATATTATAGCTGGCTAATTGCATTAAAGTGTGTAAGAGAAGGTTACTCTAAGTAAGACTTGTCCAAAATTGTTAGCTCGCGAGCTAAACGTTCCCACCCCTTCATCGTTTCGTTGAGCAAGATAGAAAACAGAAAAAGATAAACTCTGCCCGCACTGACTGCTCTAGTATCTATTTTTTTTTGTTTTTTTTTGTCTGTCTCGCCCAATGATGAAGATGTAGAAGCCTTTAGCTCGTGAACAAAATTTTGCTGCTTTACATATGAAAACGTTTAAAATAGATTTTTAATAGAAAAATAGAATAAATTTTTCAAACAATTTATAATAATATGTGTCTTTCTATGATTGTTCTTAAATAATTGTTTTATACGAAAAGAATTTCAATATTTCTGCGCAATTTTCATGATAAATTTTTCTTGAAAAATATTCGAAGCTTCATTAAACAAGAAAATTATTTTATTTAATGACGCGGTATAATAGAGATAAATTTCTCTCGGCGATAGATTATTTTTCATTTATTTTTTGCCCAAATCAAATGTTAACGAAGCAAAGATTAACGTTAAGGGAATAAAGCAGTCGAGTCGATAGATTCAATGCGAAGTAGACCGTTAAATTCTACAGTTCGATTGCTCCCGCTTTTACATTAATCGCCACGCTTCATTAAACCTTTGTACCTCAACCTTTCTCCCTGAAAATAGATGGCTCGCCGGCGACGCTCGTCGACGCCGATGTCCGATTACCTAACTTGCGAGAAGATGTTCAATTCCCTTAGTCTATTTGAATCATTCCGCCTGGTTGAAAGCTCTGTCTGTCAATATACAAAATATTTAAATTTTGCGAAATATATTCGCAAACCGACAAATCTTTAATGACATTCAATCTCAAGGATTTAACGCTAAATCATATAAAACGTTCGAGTTGAATGAAACTTTTTAAATGGCCAGCGAGCTCCGTATATCATACCACATATATAAAATGCTTTCATAAATCTTAGTGCTTTTACTCACGCGGTTTAATGGCGAGACGTGCAAAAACTTTATGGAACGACCTAATAATTTTATTGATTTTATGTCAGACTAGAAGCTAAGCGATTCGCCATAAACAGAGTTACAAAAAAGCGAGCGAAAGAAAATTAAAAGAAAAGAACTATTAAGAAAAAATTAGCTATTTATTTGAAAAAGTATATAGAAATTAATTGGAAATATTTTCCAGATATATATTTTTAACACAAACGGATGAAAAGGACTATATTCGATCAAGTCGTATTGGTGTCTAATATTATCAACTTTTATATGAATTTTTATTTTCCAGTTTAATTTCCAACTATTAATTAAGAAACTTGGCTGAGATGATATTTTTAGCAAAAAGAAATATTTACAGTGTCCAATTATTTACAGTGTTTTAAAGATGCTTATTAGCATCAATAATTTATTAAATTGCTTGTCAATTTGTGATATTACGTACTCCAGTTTCAATCTAGGACTGTGTCTTTTGAAACCGATAAATAATCGGCGCGGTGATGAATTGCTTGCTTGAATTGAATGTTGTAAAAATTTACACAAAATATTATTGGGCACCACACTGTTAGATAACAAAGGAACAATGACAATCTAATTTCTTAAATTAAATTATTTTATTATTTTTAATTCCATTTACAAAATGTAAATCAATCCATTTCTGTAGTTATTTAAAGTAAAACAATGTTCATATTAACCTATGCATTTAATAAATAACTACTTAAATTTCATCAAAATCAAGATCAAGAATCAAAAAAACATTTTTTTGAGTTAAATTGTTTAATTTTAAGGTTAGAAACAAGATTGTTTATGTTAAATACATTACATACTTTAAATATAAAGCGTCACTACGGTCTGTTAAGATGTTGAACTATTATATATATTCATATAAATGAATTAATTTCAGAAATGATAATTGCGTGCAGATGATTGTCGGACTTTCAACGCAATTCCTCGGCAATATCTTCCGAGGCAATATTTTTCGCAATAAGTTTATTACAGTTTTTTAAGATTAATTTGGGGGATTTGGGGGATTATTAATATTTCAGATTGATTGCGTTGAAAGTCCGACAATCATATCGGTACGCAAATATCATTTCTGAAATTAATTCATTTATATGAATATATATATGAGTTCAACATCTTAATATTCAGACTGTAGTGGCACTTCGTATTTAAAGAAATGTTATTTGATTTTATTGCTTTCGTTAAATTAACATCACATTGAGGAGTGGTGGTGATCTATAGAAATGAACCTGATTAAAAACAACTGAAATTGGGTATAATTTGACATTATGAATTTAGCAGTGCAAGATTCACCTTGATCAAATATGGCTCTTTTCACTCATTTGTGATGAACATTTTTCGATCCATTCTAACTTAATATCATATATTTTTAATTTCCTTGAAATAGAAATCGTTGATATGATCGTTGATGTGATCGGTGTACAATAATCCCGTAGAATGGGTTTAAAATCTCCTCGTCTGATCATGGCATTCCGGTACACAACCCGTATGCTAGCATAACGCGTTATCGCATTTTGATCGACTGGATCCGAACGGACTGATCTCCCGCGATCGTGGGCGTCGATAATCGTTGGACACAAGCCCAAGTTCAAAGGTTACATTCGGGACGTCTGGCTCGCTCTGGAAATTCCCCGCGGATTAAATTCGTGCACGCGGAACGGAGAGATTGTGCGAACAGAGAGACAGATAGATAGATAGATAGAGAGGGTAGCCAGGGAAGGGAGATCGCCCTCCGAATATCATCCCAGTCCCGCAAATTCCAGGGAGCACTCGAACCGGAAACACCGCGCTTGGTTACCTGGAGAGCTTGTAGGAGAGCCGCCGCCCGCGCTGCTGCCCATCCGCGTGTTTGCACGCGTGCACACATGTGCATACATGCATGTGCATACACACGTGTGTTGGATACACACACGGTGTATATCCGATATATACACACGCTGTGCGGACGTGCCAGTGCTCCTGAATATTCCATGCTAGATTAAATTACATCATCCCTGAATCACTCAACGGTGGATGCTTTTATTCGCAACGAAAAAGTATTCGCTTCTTCTTTTCACTTTTTCGCTTTTCCATTTTCCTTGTGTTGAATCGTAGAAGTTGACAGTAAATTATATTATTTTCATCTCGATAATTTATAATTCTTATTAAAAATACGAGAATACGCAGAATGATTTAAATTATTTTCAATTTTTTCTTTGTCTTATTAACTTACCTATTAGGGCTGTTACTTTTGACAACTTTGAATAACTTTTATGAAAATATATTCGTTACGATTAACTATATTAAACTAATAATTGTATAAGTTTTCTTCGAAACTTCAAAGTTCGAATGTCGAAGCCTTTAAACCAAATCATTTTTTATATGTTGATATTTTTTACACGTCGATATTTGATGATAATATAGGAGAATCTTTTTTCTCTTAATTTAGTTATTACTTTTAATTACTTTTAATAGTTTGTATTTTCAACTTTTGTGTTTTATATTTAAGTATACTATATTGACAGGCAAGCATATGTATATACAAATTAGGATGTATCGCTTTTTATTTAATTTTGCAATCGTTATCTTTGTTAATATTTTACCTATTACTGCTACAGAATATCCTTTTTATATTAGAATATCCCTTTTCTCTCTTGCTTTTTTTCTCGATTTTCTGTTTTTATCATGTGTCGTCGTGACCACAAAATTTTATCGAAGCGCGAGAGTGGACGGTATCGTTTGTTCGCGGTAATTTGCGAGCGGAACTGAATCGGGGATTTATAGTTGGTTTTAATATACGGTTTTGGAAAATGCACGCAAGCGAGTGACTCGTTCTAATATTATACTGTTCACGTTTTTTCGTTGCTTTTGAAAAATACGAGAAAGATACTACGGCCAGGAGCAAAAAATAAAGCACAAGAATTTTTCTCGTTACTTCCCTTCAAGTTTCGCTTTAGCGCTCTTTTAATTCGTCCGTCTCATATTTATATTGCATATTTAACGTTAAGCATAGCCACTTGATTCTTACTTCACGGTCTGACAAAAATGTAATTCAAAATATAAAATTTTTTAAAAATAAAATTTGCAATATATATATATATATATATATAT
>Ga0157364_1002318_pt1 | contig 17575 bp, 18 predicted proteins | sample AttsexASBM2_FD_111476 | JGI IMG/M metagenome (GOLD analysis project Ga0157364, IMG submission 111476) | Fungus gardens microbial communities from leaf cutter ant in Ribeirão Preto, State of São Paulo, Brazil - Atta sexdens ASBM2 | ecosystem: Host-associated > Fungi > Mycelium > Unclassified ... | reverse complement strand
GATGGGAGGAAGTAGTGGCCAGCGATGGACAATACTTTGAATCATAAATGTATAACCAGTTTTTTACAATAAAGCCTCGAATTTCGGAAAAAGAACGGCGGAAGCAAAGTTGTACACCTAATATAACGATTCTAAAGAATCATTGGCGTCTTTAAATGTTCCTGATATTCACTAATATACTGATACACATTAGTTCCTAATGTGTATCAGTAATTTGTTAGCAGTTGTAATTTGCTTTTCTCAGTCGCATCCACGATGTTGTTCAAGAAATTTGAGAACGTCCGTTTTCAGTACAACCATTGTTTATCTGCTATTTTCTATCTAAGAGATAGAGGTTGGTTCCACATTGAATCTTTCAGGCTTTAAGTACTTATCCATTATTCAGAGTTCTTCTGAATTCTGTTTATTGAATTGTAATGTGAAATTAAAATACTTTCTTTATTCAAAGTTTTAACAATTTTGACGTTCTTAGAATACAATCATGTCTCTAAAAATAATCAAAAACAATCAATAGTGATGCCATCGACTATCAGTCTTACCAAAGTACAGTAATAAAAAAATTAGTATAATAAAAGTACAATTACAAAAGATCTAAAAAGAAAAACAATGCCAATACCCAAATACTATCAGCCGGTATTCATAGTCGTTCTTATTTTAAGATTGTCTTAAGTTATGTTTTGATATACTATAATATGGCCTTCTGATTGGTTTGTGACATCTTAAGACTGTACTTAAGACGGTGTTGAATATAATAATCGATTATGAATACCAATCAATTCTTTTATTTAAGCGTCTTAAATCTTTTATTTAACAGTCTTAAGATGTCACGAACCATTCAGTCATGAATTAATATACGTGAGCCTCTTATTTGCAAGCGATACTATTGATTATTTATTATATTGACAAATGAAAAATAATTAATCTAGTAACTAATCGATCGTTTTTTTTAACAAATATCACATTTGTTTTACCTTTCTTGTTCATATAAAACAATCATTTCTCTCAGTGAAAATAAAAAAGACAAAAAATGCACAATGCAAGAAGTTCAATGCTGAGATATGGAAAAAAAACAGGCTTTTTGTTTTAGTTCATGACGTCTTAAGACTGTCTTTAAGATTAGCGTTTTTATTGCTCGCCAGCATGCTTACACTCGTCTGAATTGCATTAATTTAATTTAATTCAGTTCTAGTGGACGATAAGAAACGCACTATCAGCGCTACTTCATCATCGGTTGCGTTCAACAAAATGTTTATTTTGCAACTGTTGAAAGTTTTCTTGCGTTGATTGGATTATACTTTTAGATCTGAAAATATAATCCAATTCAAAGTCTATGAAACTGACACCCCTAAATACAAATTTTATCAAAATTAACATCGCATTCTATTATCCATCATTTGTCCACATTTGTCTATAAAAAAATTTTTTTGTTTATTCTTGAAAAAAATTATAAATAAATGAAAATTTGTAATATTCCCATACACACAGAAAAATATAAACTGTACACAAATAATAATTTATTTCAAAAGTTTATATATCTGCAAATCTATTAGTTCATCACAAGCATCAAATTTATTCACAAAATATATTGTGAATTATAGAAAATTTAATATTTCTCTCAATCAAGAATACTAAATTAAATCAAATATTCGATTTACTTATTATCTAGAATCAATATAAAAGAACTATATGTTTTAACAAAGACATCTTTTTTCTTAAGAAAAATTTTTCCTTTGCTTAAAATTACTTTTTATTTTTTCAGTTCAATTTATGTTTCTACTGTTTCACATACCATATTCTGTCTTACTAACTACAATTAATTATTGAAAAACACATCGCATCGCTGAAGGCAAGAATGATTTCTAAAACGGTAAACTTAATTTATTCTGAGCTAATCGCACACTTGTGATCGAGTTATTGCCAACGGCATACTTCCTATTGCAACCATTCTTAATTTCATGATAACAGTTTAATATTATTAATATTTAAGGAGATTACGATGAAAATGAAATAATACGCTGGTATTATTAATTCAAAATAATTAAAATATTATATAAAAAACGTCGTTATATAAAAGTCATGTTTACAATTTGACCCCAAAATAAATATTTATTTAAATTGAAAATATGAATTTATTTCAAACAAGAAAAAACTTTTTGTTTCTAAATATATCATTTTACTTTGCCTAAATCTGTTATACAGAGTGATTCAGAAAAAACGTTTGTCCTTAAAGTGTCACATTCCTAATTTAATTCTAAGATGATTTTTCCTTTGCAAAAATTTTGTCTGAGGCTTAGTTTTCAAATTACAATAAATAATATTGTAATTAGCGTATTACGGGCCGCGTAGAGATGGGCAGGAGTGGCTAGATGCGAGCGCTTTATGCGCGGAGCGCATACTGATTGGATGCATTCACACATTTATAAAAACACATTTCTCTTACTTTTCCCCTCTACTACATTATCTCTTTGTCTTTCATATACTTTAAATATGATAATTTCGTTAAATTATAAATTAGATGAAATTAAAATAAATATTGAACCCTTTGGGTATCGTTTGGAATTGTTTTTCCATTACGATGATAAAATTGTTAGAGAAATGTACTAAAAGAGCGAAATTAGACAATAATTATGTGCGATAAGCATGTAATTAAAACTATTATTGACGTACAAATCAAACAATTATTTCAGTACGTCGAATTCTAAGAGTTCTTGCAATTCGATGTACCGAAAACTTGTTAGACTTAATTATATGTCAATAGGCGTTACAACACTTGTAGCACGCAATTATTGTCCAATTTCTCACTTTTACAAAAATTTCTCTAACAGTTTTATCTATCGCGCTAGTAGCATTTATACTTATGAGAAGTCTTATGAGAAATACGATCGCGCTTCTTAGCAGTCAAAGAGTTGTGAATATTTAAAACAAAAACGTTGTTTGTAAAAGTGAGAAATTGGATAATAATTGCGTGCTACAAGTATTATAATGCCTATTGACATACAATTAAATTAAAATTTTCAGTACATCGAATTATAAGAAAGAATTCTCTTAGAATTCACTCTTAGAATTCGACGTACTGAAATAATTGTTTGATTTGTATCAATAATAGTTTTAATTACATGCTTATCGCACGTAATTATTGTCTAATTTCACTCTTTAAGTACATTTCTCTAACAATTTTGTCAATGTAATTGAGAAACAATAAAAAGTTCAATATTTATTTTAATTTCATTACTCTAATTTATAAAAAGTTCAATATTTATTTTAATTTCATTATTCTAATTATCATATTTAACGTATGTGAAAAACAAAGAGATAGTGTAGAGAAAAAAAGTAAGAAAAAACGTGTTTTTATAAACGTGTGAATGCATCCGATCAGTATACGCCCCGCGTATAAGCACTCGCGTCTAATCGTGAGCGCCACTCCTCTATGTCGTGATACGTTAATTACTTCTTCTTGTAATTTGAAAACTAAGTTTCAGACAAAATTTTCGAAAAGAAAAAAATCATCTTAGAATTAAGTAAGGAATATGACATTTTAAGAACAAACGTTTTTTCTGAATCATTCTGTATAGAATTGAAAGAAATATACCAAATTTTTCTGACCAAATAAATTTTTTTACATCAATATATTATTAAATATTTAAGTTAATCAAATTTGATTTTCCTTCGATAAAATTTTATAATATACTTCAAAAGAGAATAAATTCTTATTTTGAGTATATGAGTATTTCTAAAACTTATGATGAATTCATTTTAAGTTTATTATTACAAAAAAATATTCTATATTGAAAGTAACCATTACTTAAAAAAATAAAAATAAAATGAATAATTACTTTTTTTTAGCAATAGAATGATATTTTTCTGTGTATATAAATCTTCTTCTGAATTAATATATACGAGATCAATTGTCCATCACGCGAACGGGTTTGTCCACCATGTTTTGCTGTAATTTTTTTGTCCAAAAAAAAGTAATTATTCATTTTGAAAAATATTTATTCACATATTTCATTTTTACAATATAAACAAATGAAAATTAAACAATTCGTCACATATATGCACACATATATGTGTTTCCTAAACAATTATTGTATTTATATACAAGATTCGATTGTCCACCATGCTTTGCTCGCACGCTTTTTTTTATCCATCTGTCAAAAAAAATTATAAACAAATTAAAATTAATAGAATAAAAAACACTTGATATCAATAAATAGTAAAAGATATGTAAGAGTCTAAAATAAAATTTTATGTTAAGAAAAATCGAGATATTACATCATTATATTCTAATCGAAACATGTTTCGGCCTTTCGATTAGATCTTCTTTAGATTACATAATAATAACAAAAAAAAGTAGTAATATTACTTAAATAAAACAATATTAATAAATATGAAATTTATTGTATACGTATGTCGAGACCAGTTTCACAGAGAAACAGAAATTGTTCGCCAATATAATAAGTTAGACGATCGATTGAAAAGAATTTCTAAAGTTCTAATAAAAATGTAAATTTGATTAATTGTCTTTGATTAAGTTAAAAAGCAAGCAAATATGTCACCTTGAAAAATAAAAACCGAACTCTCAGAAATATTATTATGAATCGATGAGAGACACGATACTCATCAAAATTCCAATAGTCAGTGTGATAATAAGAAATGTATAGCCATAGTCAGAAAATAAAAACAACTAAGTCATATAAATATAAAAATTTTTCAACAAGTAAAAATTAAATTATATATGAAGCTATTAAATTAGTCAAGAAATAAAATTAAATGTGTATAACTGTCATAATAGAACAAACACTGACTAAAAGAAAAATAATTGATCGAGTGTAATCTTATAAGGAAATCCAACGATCCCTCTCCGATTTAAATGAGCTTTTAATATGTTGTTCTATTCTAAAAATAGGAGATACGCCTATTTTTGTCCATAAAACAACATACTAAAAGCTGATTTAAATTGAAGAGAGATCGTTGAATGTGTTAGTAATGAAAAGGCCTTGTTTACAATTGTAATGTATGCTTTATGAAGGCCCTCAGTATCGATTTGGAGATTATGGCTGTTGGTTTTATTTTTAATATATAGTAAAGCATCTCTGAAACTAAATGCTTATTATTATAACATGGTTCTTCATCAAGAATTTGAATGTTATTTCAATCGAAATTATATTCTAGTTTTAATCTGTGATTAATTATAACAGAATGAGAGATTGTTACAGCGTAAATAATTTCGGAGATTCGCATTTTTAGCTGTCTATCTGACTGTCTATCTTATATGCGTCAACACAATTATTGCACTTACCATAATCTTATAAATTATATTGTTTTTTTGAAAAATGAGATCGAGGATCTTTGTGTACTTTAACTAGATAACGGTAATAGAAACTTCTCGATGTAAATTTATAACGATTATTGAATGATTTCTGGTAGGCAAGAATTATTACGACAAAATCTGTTTAGTTATTCTAGAAACTTCTCGATGTAAATTTATAACAATTATTGAATGGTTTCTGGTAGGCAAGAATTATTATGACGAAATGTTTTAGAAAATTAATATTTGATTTATTTTAAGAAAATAAAAATTATTTTGCAAGAAAAATATTCTTTAATAACGTAAGATAAAGTACGACCTCCGAATGTTTAAACTACAGAGATTCCTGAGCCTCGAGCGATAGTGGAGGTCGCGCGCCAGAATCGACCCAAAATATGCATCTAATGCCGAACATTATATTTAACATTGATTTACATTAATTACATTGATTAACATTGATTATTTTTTGGTCAAAGATGGGACAAAAGGCCATTAGGTATATATTGTATGTACATACATGCGTATATGCGTACATATGTATAATATATGACATTCATGTATAACAAAAAAAACAAGCGTTAACTGTTGTTTACCTAAACGGAATACGGAATGGCGTGTCAAAGTATAGAATGAATGGATGGGAAGTAAAGAAAGTATAGTGATGTGAACGAAAAAATTTTTTATTCACATGTTATTACATCGTTTCTTTTTTGTACGTATTAAAAACTAAAGCCAATAGCTCGCAATTGACAAGATCATATCCATTAAAGATGTCGCTATCACGTATTATGTCTTCAGATGTGTTGGAGAATCACGTATACTTGATATCGACCGTATCAAAGAGTCGGACTAATCGTTCGAACATTACGTCGATATAACTCAAACATATTATACGTCGTAGTGTCGTTTCGATCATCGTAAGAATGAAGAATCAAGACGTATGAGCGCAGTCATTCAACGTGCAAACGCTGACGGTTAGCAGTCCAACGCTTATAAAATTGTATTTATTTCGCAGCACCTTGTAAATATTCCATCGCTACTCGTAGAAGCCCTTCCACGTTTCGAGAGACAGCGACAATTCACGTCCATGATGATCTCCCAGGGCGATCTCCACATAACTAGGTGGACCAGCATTAATTCCAATTTCCAAATACTTATAGCCCGTAGATCGTAATGTCTGCTCAGTAAACGCACCGCGCATGCTCCGTGCTGTGTACGCAATGTTAAAAAAATTCTTTTATGTATAGAACGTTGAAACTTACATGTTTCTGCAGTCCTTCTTCGTTTCATACGATGCGTTGCTATCTTTAACGAAGTACATTTTTCAACCGTTCATACAAATGAATATCGCAAGACTGATTGCATCCGCGTAAATTGCGACGTATATGATAAAACTTCTAGAATCGAAGAGAAGGTAATCCTCTCCTCTTTCTCTTTGCGAACATGACGCGATACATTTTATCGCGTTTTTTCTACATATTTTCTTTGTTTCTTTCTTTGTTTGCGAGTTTATGTTTTATGATTTATATTTCGATATTCGAATCTCCGAATCTGCCTTCACGTGTTCCGGAAGCTTGTCCCAGATGTATTCGATGTAGTCGCCGTAAGAGTATGACCTTCGGTATATATTGCAGCTGCTCGATGCTCAAATCTCGAATATCGGAAGGATGACACAGCGTAAGATATATTTTGCTACTGCACGATTTGTGGATTCGCGCGCCTTTAAATAATTCAATTCGAGAGCGCACAGCCTTTAGTGTATGAAATGCTGCAACCGCTAACGATACACATCAAAAATGTGATGCGAAATCGCGAATGATGGGAGGCAGCACGGAGAAGCACGGCGAAATGCTGCCGAGTACTACACGCGCGATCATTTGCGGTTCGTCGAATTGTGGTAAAATTAACATTCTCAAGCTTGCTCAAAAGTTCAAACGGCATACGTTTCGAGAATGTATACGTCTACTCAAAATCGCTGCAACAGCCAAAGATCGATATCTCGAAAATTTATTTACTTCTATCCATGAAATCGGTTACTTTACATTCTTTAACAACAGCGATGTCGTTCCACCGAGCGAGACGCGCCCAAATTCTATTTTTATCTTTGATGACGTGGCATGCGACAAGCAGAATGCGGTGAGAGAATACTTTTCGATGGGCCACCACGCGAACGTTGACTGCTTCTATTTCTGTCAGGCATACGCAAGAATATCTAAACATCTGATACGCGACAATACGAACCTGCTGATCCTGTTCAGACAGGACTGATACCAACTTGAAACACGTTTACAACGATCATGTGAATACAACGACATGTCGTACGATGAATTTTGTTTGTTGTCGCGTCTGTTGGCAAAAAAAAATATGTGTAATGGATTTATAGTGATAGATAAGGACAGTGCGCTTAAGAACGGGAGATACAGAAAAGGATTTAACGAGTTCGCGATATTGTGACTAGTTATTGTCGATACTTCGCCAGAGACAAACATAGCTGATATGCGCGAGCGTGAAAAAATTGCGAGGGAGATGAAGACGAGCAAGTCGATCTGCAAGAAACATCACGCTCTGAAGACTGGCAGAATCGAGGACATTGGCATTGAACAGACATTTTAAGCCTATTATCAAATCTCTGCGGTAGATTATTGACAGCTCCGTGCGCGTGATAAAGAGATAGTAGCACGACGATGACAGCGTCTGTCTTTAAACGTGAGTGAAAAGAGGAAGAGGAGAAGGAGGAGAAGGGAGAGAAAGCGAGCGAGACGTTCGAGTGTCCCTTCGTAAATCCGATGATCGCTTGCACGATCGTGTACAGCCGATAACCTTCACTCCGCGTACGATGTCGAACAATTCACTAACGACGAAGGTTCAAAATCAGCAACAACAAAAGACCGAAAGACATTACAAGCCGTTTTGGGCCCGCTGGGTCAAAAGTAGAGGCTGTCCTGAGGGGAACGCGAGATAAATAGAAGAGCGGTATAGATTATGTATACGGCGTTTATCTACACAAGGATGGATTGATGTTTGGCAATAAATGTTTCGACGTGATGCGAACAACATAATTATCGATGGTATACGATATGCTGGTACATTTTTTAGTCTTTACGAGTTAATTTTCAAGAGTATTCTCGACGATCTCTTCTACACAGAAGATGATATGAACAAGTACAAGAGCATGCTGCTGCGGCGACGAACACGCACAAACACAAGCATCAATCGCAGGGCTGATTATTGAGCAATAGAGGATACGTAATCGCGCCGTTGATGTCGATCACTCCTAAAAAACAGAAGAAAGAATCTGGAAAGGGATTACCTCATGCAATGACATTGAATGATAACGCGATTGATTACGTGCATTGGGATGATCCCAACGAGCTGGTGGATCGTCTACGATTGTTCGACGCTTCGCACCAAGCGGGCAACAACGCTCATGACAACGAGATGCTCTCGATCATCGAGGAATTTCGCGAAGCCGGTCTTATTATAAATTAAATCGCGTATAGACAAAACGAGTCAGTCGAGTAGTATCAGCGAGAAAAAAAATACTTTTGCTCTATGTATTACGCGTTGAATCATGAAAAAGAGATCCAGTGAAAAGAAAAAAATTAACTCCGACAGACATCGACTCGTCGAGGAATTGTACGCAACGGCGAGAAGAAATTTTCCGCGAAGGTGCGTCATAGTTCGAGAATATGACGATCTGTGGCAGATTGATATCGTCTATACTTGAGCTTCATCAGAAATCACCACTACATACTCGCCGTCATTGATGTGTTGAGCATGTTGCGTAAGCCATATCGTTCAAGAGCAAGGGTGGAAGCGAGACGACTGATGCTATCGCTGAGATAATTCGAGCGAATGGAAGAGAAATTTACAAACGGATAAGGAAAGAATTTTACAACGCTGATATGCAGAAAATCTCGAAAAAACATGACATTAATCATTATTCCATGTATTCGACGTTGAAAGTATCAGTAGTCGAGTGGTTCAATCGCACGCTCAGAAACGACATGTGGAAGATGTTACACTCAACGGCAATTACAAGTGGATCGACGAGCTGTTGCGTCTCGTGTCAGATTATAACGTGCGCAAGTATCGGACTATCGACTCGCCGACGTAACTCCCGCAATCTCCGAAAGACTCTTGAACACAGTACAGAGCGATAAAAATTGTTCCGAAAATTCGAAGTAGGCGATTTGATACGCGTGAGCAAGTACAAGACGATTTTTGAGAATGGTTACGCGCCATATTGGACTACTGAGGTGTTTATAATCATTAAAGTGCAGCGTACCAATCCCGTAACCTATCTACTCGAGGACTATCGCGAAAAATTTCTCACTGGAGCGTTTTACGAGCACGAGTTGCATCGCTCATCCGAACGTGTATCTCGTGGAAAAAATACTACGCCGGAAAGGAGATAAAATGTTCGTCAAGTGGCTAGGATTCGATGGATCGCACAATTCATCATAGATACACAAAAACAATATCATTTGATAAAATTTTGGTTCGTATATTTTTTTTCTATAAAAAATATATATTAGTATATAAACGTATATTTTTTATTATTTCCCATTCATCTTCGTTTTGGATTACATAATTATTTGTAACACTTATGGAGCAGTATACATACATAGGTAGTAATGCAAAATGGTAATATTTATATAAATGTAAAAAATATACGTAAAATGTAAATTAAAATAATAATAATACATAATAGTAATACGCATAAATGATAAAAAAATATGGGATACATAAAATATAAATTGAAATACTAGTAATATATAATATTTATATAAATGTTAAAAACATACGCTATGTATTATATGAAAGTACAATAATCGTAATACATAATAATTGCTATTACATAAAACATACTAATAATATTTGTAAATGTAAAAAAAAGTAAATTACAATAAATAATACATAATAGTAACATATATTATAAAGGTATTCGCCAATGCCCCCACGGTAATATCTTCGTCGAGTCCGGTATGACGTACCGTTTGTCGTCATAAGGACTCAGAGCGATTTTCGATTCGGATATCGTGTACACTTCGTATAATTTAGATCGTATATACACGATTGATGGCGAGTCATTTCGATCTCTTTGTTCAAACACCGCGTGTAATCATCGAACGTTATCGTTTGCTATGACGTTATTCTTTATCTTTTGCCTTTTTAGTGTCCTTCTTGCCATCCATTCTCATCACGTACATCTTCGCTCTCAGTCCAACGAATTCGATTTCGCACCATTATTTTCGTCCTTCATCAGGGTATTTTTTTGTTCGCAAGAGGTATATTGTACACGTTGTCTGCCGGATAATCGCTCGTATTGAATCTAGCGATATCGCGTATCATATTCTTATAAACATCGTCACATTCTATATGATAAATGAGATTATCCGTGTCGGAGTACATGATCTTGCATTTGTTGCGATACATCGATGACATGTACTCGTGCTGAAATTCATATAAGCAGACTTTCGATATGTCGAATATGCACATACCCACGTAAATCGGCTTGTCGAACTTTATCTCGAGTTTGCGCATTTCGACGACGCTCAAATTTTCCGCAAAAACACTGCCGCTATGAAAATTCGGTTTTGCGATCATTGCCTCCGTGCCATACTATCCGTCCCATTTTGTTATTAATTTTATATTAATGTGATAGCGCACATTCTCCATGGTCTTATCAAATATCGCGTTGTTCATTAGTTTATACAAATTTTTTTCAAAATCGTTTTTTGCGCGTGTTCTAAATTATGTATTGAGTTCAATGTAATCGCGGAGCCATGGAGATTGAGCGAATTGTAGCAGTCCGGTGGATCTTTGTTATGCGAAGACCGTGACGAGTACATTGTTGCAAATTGCGATAGTAGATGATGTAACTGCTTATACATACAACGTCGCTAGAAGTTTATCTTCGCGCTTGCCGAATGATTTATCGCGCGTTGGGCAGAAAGGTAGGTCAGTGTGTCAATCGTGTAGATGCTGTGGATACTCAAGATTAACCTTGAGAATATAAGGTGGATGAATCCGGAGCGATCGCGCTCACATCAAAGTTCGCAGCGTCTTCGACTCATCGAAATTCGGCGTATGGCAAAGTTTGACACATTGCCCATCCATACAGATTATTCACATCGTAGTACATCAAGTACGACAATGGTTTCAGTGGATCGAACGAACTATGTACTTGTTATTAGCTGCGCATATGATGCTGCCGGAACATTGATTGAGACCATTGCGTATATCGCGCTCGATGAACATGACCACATCAATATCGGTAAGCAACTCGAATCTTACATGTGAAACATAGCAATGTATAATAATGCGAGATCGAGTAACTCGCGACGCAACTATTGCGAAATTTTCGAAAATATCGGCTAATAACAAAACATCAGTTTTCAAGTACAAACTGTACGCGCCGAACGTTCGGATGGAGAATCTCTGCCATTCACGACGTGAGCGTAATCGCTTTCGAATATGGTATCGCTTGTCAACGAACTGAAAAATAATTCGCGCGGTGATAAACGTGTGTCCTGCAATTTTTCGACGCAGTAAATGTACTCATACGGAAAGATATCTTTTTATGTGAGAAGATCGAAATCCTCCGCGTTGAGTTTGCAAAATTCGGAATGTACAATTTTTAATTTATCTTTGTCGAGATACGACACCAATTCATCGAAGCTTGTATTTAGAAATTTGAAAGAATCAATGAATCTTAATTTTACACCATTTTTCTGAAAATTCTTTCCATTTTTGTCTTTGGTGCTGTCGATATGTTTAGTGAATGAAATATATTTTTCTTTCGTTATCAGTAATATATCTACCTTTCTATTGTATACGATAGCAATTTCTTTAATTATAAAATGTGCGTCATAGCCCGATAAATTGTGAAATATCGGAATATAAAACGAATTTTTATAATTTAAGTTACAATTTGAATACGCTGGACTGCGGTATCTACCGCGGTGAGATGACAATGATCGCGGATTCGCGTATCATCCAGCGCGAACGGTTTCTCGCAGATAATGATAACGGTACGCTTCCCATTGCTGTTTAGACATTTCCATAGGCACGTTGGCGGATATTTTTAACGCGCTAAATCATTGCACGAAGTGGACTGCCAGAAGATCAACGCGCCATCCAACTGCCGAGCGAGGAAGACAAGTTACTCGAATTTGGCAACTATAGCAACCGGGAATGAGTGCCGTTCATCGTCTACACTGATTTGGAGTGCGTCCTACGTATGACAGAATCCGACAGGAAAGACGCGTCGTCGTATCAGCGACATAAAGCGTTTAGGCTATTGCAATTTTTCGTATGAACTGAAGTAATGAAAACACCTGTAAATAGAGAAATTTTTTTGTCTCTATTTCTTTTTCTTGACTTTTCTTATTATACTTATCGATCGCAGAAAAACTTCTTGTTCTTTTTCCTGGTAATTTGCGATCTCATGAGACGCGACAGGTTCTTAATCACGCAAAGTGGCCAAGCCTGTCGTGTGAATTTTGTAAGTACAAGAAATTGCTTCTCCTTCTTGTCATCAGTGAGCCGCAAAGGAAGGACCTGTCCATTTTCAATACCGTATACATTGATCAACACCGTGTTCAAATTCAGAAATGTCTTTGAATGTTATTAGAAATTCGATATCCGCGGATAATGCGGATACGACGATTTTCGATCCATATGACTTTTAGCTGGGTATAGAGCGGCGATCACCGCGAAACACGTATTGTTCATCGTATGAACATTAATCACCGCTCGTTTTGTCGCTCGTTCCCGCGGTACTTCGATGCATCCCGCGTGCAGGGTATTTAGTTTGTTCACGTTAAAGGTCAAGTTGAGGATTCGATAACGCCTACACGCTATCGCGTTCCTGGAACTCTTCGAGTAATACTAAGATAGGCTCGACGTGTCGCTCATATCACACGCGCATATCGCATTGATATATTTCGCTGTTCTTTGTAATTATGCTCTTATTAATTTTTATCCTTCGCGAACTCGCCATTGAACATAGTGTAGTTTCATTTTTACACTACTATGTCTTTCCAGCGTCTAAAAACCGCTGTGGCTCGATGAGATTAGAATTTATCATCGCATCTGTCAATGTACGATTCTCGGAAGTGGCGTCGATCTCTCGCCAGACAAGAGATCGTTGCCACTCGCGTACTCGCCACCAATGTGCACAAAACGTCGTTTCAATTGCGACTTTGCATCCGCGAGTCGCACGACATCTTCGCGGATTGTCTGTGTCCAACGGCGAGGCATGGACGCTTGGCACGACAAAATTCTTCGAGTTGCTCATCGCATCATTGCAGCCAGCGAAATACTTCACTAGAATAACGACTTGCTGCACTGCTCCAGCAATTCGCGTTCCATTCGCTCGTGGTTTTCATGTCTTTTTTTTAATTTTTTTTTAGATCACACTCTTACACGGAGCACTTAATAGTTTTTCAATGTGCGCAGTAGGCATATGCTACACGGGAATACAATGTACATCGGCTCTCCGTATTCCGAGCACGACCACCTGCTGCCTAGTATAGAAAGAACAATCTTTGTGCTTCCTAACAAGATACATTCCTTTACCACCAATATTCTACAAATAAATCATACATGGTGAATATAAAGTTGAGGTAGCATCATATATTGTATAATAACAACAAATTATGCTGTGTTTAGTACGAATGTTCAACGCTTGGATTTTCGAAGGCTGCACAAATTTCTCTGCGTGATCCATCGCTCAACCCAATAAGACATTTAGTAAGACATTTATCATTGAATTGTACTTTTTTGTCGAACGACTCTTGATTCATTATATTCTCAAAGTCTACTTCTATTGCTTCAAATAACTTGTCTGCATTCACACCATCCATGTCCTTAATGTCCGCACGATGGTCAGCCATACTTTTCGCATTATACTTATTGCGATCAATTCGATAATCTTTAAAGGCGCTAACTGAAATGCCGCGTGCTTATGACCTATTATATATTCCATTTGTGACTTCTTTGTCTCTTTATCCCTATTGAGTCGCAGTAGTGACGATGTCACCGATCTCTTCTTAGAAAAAAATATCGTTATCAGTGCCTTTCTCTTAACACATCGCGACGTGCCACCGATCTCACGGTCTTTCTAAATAAATATCATCGACGCTTTTGACCTTGAAAGAAAGAATTGTGAGAACATATCAATGATGTTTCACCTAGACAAAATATTTTGTGTTATAGTACCGCGGCGCATTTTGGGATAGACGCGGGACGGCGGCGGCGGGGTGGCGGTCTCCAATGATACATAATGCCACAACAGTGGCACCGATAGCGCCAAGGATTTTCCCGCGCTTTCCCCCTCCTACCCCGCGCTCCTCTCTAACCACATGGGTTAGAATCCTCCTAGTATACCTACTTACATGTGTTCGTTCGACGCATCGGAATTACATCGTCGTACCTTATGTACTATGACATGAATAATCTGTACGACATGAATACTGTATAGGCAATGTGTCAACCTTTGCCATGCACCGAATTTTGGGTCGAAAATGCTGCGAATTTTGACGCGAGCGTGATCGCTCCGGATTCGCTTACCGGTCATATTTTTGAGATTGATCTCGGATATCCACAACACCATCTATTTTTCTGTCCAACACGCGATAAGCCGCCCAGCAAACGCGAGGATAAACTTCTAGTGACACTGTACGATAAACAGCGTTACGCCACTATCGTAACCTGAAGTAATGTACTTGTCGGGACCTTCGCATACAACGATCCACTGGATGCTACAATTCGCTCAAACTTCATGATTCCGTGATTACATTAAATTCAATACACAATTTAGAACGTGTGCGAAAAACGATTTCGAAAAAAATTTGTATAAACTAATGAACAACGCGGTATTTGGCAAAACTATAGAGAATGTGCATAAATACGATGTAAAATTAATAACAAAATGGAACAGAGCATTGAGGCAATGATCGCGAAACCGAATTTCCACAGCTACAACGTCTTTGCGGAGACACTAATCACCGTCGAAATGCGCAAACTCGAGGTTCAATAAGTCAATTTATATGAATATAAGCATACTTTCGATATATCGAAAGTCTGCTTGTATGAATTTCGCCACAAGTACATATCATCGATATATTACGACAAATGCAAGATCAGACATAGACAGTCTCATTTACCATATAGAATGCGACAATGTTTACGAGACCATGAAACACGATGTTTACGAGACTACACCGACAGTCTTATTATAGTGTTGAGTGCGAGGAGAATTACAAAACGATGATACGCGACATCGCTAGATTCGACACGAGCGATTATCCGATGAACGTGTATGATATGCCTCTCGCGAACAAAAAAGAACCGACTTGATGAAGGACGAGAACAACGCTGCGATAATGACCGAATTCGTTGGACTCAGAGCGAAAATGTACGCGGTAACTCGAATCAAAAATCGCTCTGAGTCCATACGACAACAAACGATATGTCATATCGCATTCGACGGAAACATTGGAGGCATTGGCGAATACCTTTGTAATATATTGGGTTTGGGAAAAAGTTCATGACGTTTTTCCCGCTAGATGACATTAAATGCTCAGCAGTCGGCAACTACTAATCGCAGCGGCAACATTGGACGAGCGTTTAAAAGTGACATTTTAACCTTTGTTTTGAGCCGAAAAAGATTGAAATCGGTGAAGTGGATCAAAAGTTATTTTATTTTGAAAATGGAAAATGGAAAATGGAATAAATAAGGAAAAAATTCGCTACATTTTGTAGTATCACTACGATAAAGGCAAGAATGCTGCACAGGCTTGTGAAAAAATTTGCGTTATTTACGGTGAAGATACTCTATCAAAATCAGCAGCACGGAAATGGTTCGCTTTCGAGCTGGAAATTTCGAAAGATGATGAATGTGAAAGATCAATCTCGCTCCGGTCGACCAATCACTGAAAAGTCATGAAATCATGGTAAAAGTCGAGCGTGATAAGCATGTGAGCACTGTGGAAAGGAACTAGGCATCGACCACAAAACAGTTTTAAATCATTTACACAAAGCTGGATACAAAAAGAAGCTCAATGTTTGAGTTCCTCACGAGTTGAATGTTAGGAACATGATGGACCGAATTAACATTTGTGATACGCTACTGAAACGGAATGAAATTGAGCCATTTCTGAAGAGAATGATAACTGGTGATGAAAAATGGTTCACCTACGACAATTCAACTAGAAAAAGATTGTGCATAAAGAAAGGAGAGAAGGCGCAAGCAATCGCAAAACCTGGATTGACGAGGAAGAAGGTGACGTTGTGTGTGTGGGACTGGAAGGGAATCGTTCACTATGAGTTGTTATCATCCAATCAAACAATTAATTCCGAATTCTACTGTGAACAACTGCAGAGATTACAACAAGTAATTGAGAGCAAGCGGCCAGAATTAATCAATAGGAGAGGTGTCGTCTTCCATCACGACAACGCTCGACCACATACATCTTTGATGACTCGGCAAAAATTGCGAGAGCTTGGCTGGAAAGTTTTAATGCATCCACCATATAGTCCTGACATAGCATCCTCAGACTATCATTTGTTTAGGTCTCTGCAGAACTCTCTTAATGGTATAAAGCTAGCTTCAAAAGAGGCCTGAAAATCACTTGAAGCAGTTTTTCGATTAGAAACCACAAAAGTTCTATCGCGATGGAATTATGGCTCTGCCCCAAAAATGGCAAAATGTTATAGAAAATAATGGAGCATATTTGGTTTAAATAAATTGATTTCAATACTCTAAGAAAAACACTTTAATTTTACTAAAAAATCGCCACGAACTTTTTCCCATATCCAATATGTATTATATGTAGTATATGTTGATATTATGTATTAGGTGTACAACTTTGCTTCCGCCGTTTTTTTTCCGAAATTCGAGGCTTTATTGTAAAAAACTGATTGTACATTTATGATTCAAAGTATTGTCCATTGCTGGCCACTACTTTCTTCCATCTTTCGGGTACGAATCTCGCGTCGAAAAAATTGGTCATCTTTTGAGGCTATCCACGAATCGATCCAATTTTTTACTTCTTCATAAGACCGGAAGTGCTGGTCAGCCAGGCCGTGTGATCGAAACAAGTGATAGTCAGAGGGAGCAACGTGGAGAATACGGGGTGGGGTAGGACTTCCCATTTCAACATTTCCAAGTATGTCTTGACCACTTTCGCAACATGGGGTCGAGCATTGTCATGCTGCAAAATCACTTTATCGTGTCTCTCGTTGTATTGCGGCCGT
>Ga0157364_1002316_pt1 | contig 17576 bp, 16 predicted proteins | sample AttsexASBM2_FD_111476 | JGI IMG/M metagenome (GOLD analysis project Ga0157364, IMG submission 111476) | Fungus gardens microbial communities from leaf cutter ant in Ribeirão Preto, State of São Paulo, Brazil - Atta sexdens ASBM2 | ecosystem: Host-associated > Fungi > Mycelium > Unclassified ... | reverse complement strand
CTGGATCAATTCCTCTTATCGTTCTTCAGCAATGCGGAAAGGGTCTGAAGGGGGAAAAAGAAGCTAGTGTCCATGCAGAACAAACAGGGCATGTTCGTTTTGGCGAATATTAACATGTATCATGGGGAATTAGAGTAATGAGTAACCCCCTACCGGCAACTATAATTCACAGGAAAAATAAATTATGGGGGCACCGCGGATCGAACGCGGGACCTTTAGAACTCACTTCAGTCTACTGCTCTCCCAGCTGAGCTATGCCCCCAATATTTACTTAGTAGATATATATAATGATCAATATTCATCATCAAAGTTATGCTTCCAAATAGTCTGAGGGTATTTTCTGCCAAAAGTTCACCATTAGTACTTTCTTTATTACCATGTGGCCCAATTTCAAGCAGCTCTTCTGAGAGTATTTCTTTTCTGTCAACACTGCTACTGAAGCTATCAACAAGTTAGACTACCTATTATTAGGGAAGTCACATAGTAGGGAAGTTACATAGTAGATGATTACCCAGATGAGTTTCAATCTCTTATATCAGAGGCTAGCTATACTAATTCACATACTATTGTAGTCAAACTTTGTTGCAGACCACAGATAGTAATTCAGAACTAAATTGTAACCCTGCTAATAGAAAGATATTAAGGCAACTAAACAAAGTCCATAGGATTATATAGAATTTTATATCTTCAGAAAAAACCCAAGTTATATTATAGTAGCTAATAATCAAATGCAAACCACCTTTAGGAGAATCTAAGAGAACAAGATAAGGTTTTTCAAAGTGTTCCAGTTTTAAGCTTGGCTTAGACTGCAACTTAGGCAAAGATTTGAGTAAGAGAGGAGAGATGATCAATTGGTAAAGTATAAAGATACAGTATTGTATCTATAGCTATATATGCCTAATAACTATAAGAAAAGAAAAGACATTCTTAAGAAAAACATAAGGAAAACATGTAAAAATCCTACATGTGTCCAAGTTATGTTATATATGAGGCAAACATCTGTTAAACATGAGATAGTGATTGTAATACAAAAATGACTACTATTCAAAATATTCTATGGTCTATTGTAATAAAGCAGAACAATGCTAAGCTAACTGTCACTTCTTTCTCTTTTACCACTATCTTACATAGTAGCACCCATAGGATATTTAGCAAATAAACATCCTTTTACTTCAGCTTTCAATTCAACTCCTTCACAAATGGTCAGAATACCAGCTTACAGGGCAATCAACATCAACAACTTCAATAATATTAGAGAAAGGTTAACTTTTCCTAGTAAAATGAGTTTTAGAAGTCCTTTAATTTCTTCTACTACTTTATTTATTCCATATTATGAGAAAATGGAAATCAACAATGACCTTCCAGATGAAGAGTTCACAGAACCTGTCAATAGTTCCCAACTATTATATAAAAACAACAGTGGAGAAGATATTCCTATCAGTGAGGCAACTGATAATAGTTCTACTAGAAACCAACAATGTGCTTCAAATGAGGCTCCAGCCCTAAAGAATATGCCCAAACTACAAGGTAAGGTACAAACAGCAAAGACTCTAACACAAGTCATTTAGATAATGTTATCAACATTTAAATACCATATGACTCTAATCAATTTACAGAGCCAGAATTGTGGAACAGAATATTCCAACCCATTTCTCTTCATAGTTTACCAGAACATCTCCCTTCTGACTCTAAAAATATCAAGGAGTCATTGTGCCAAATGGCCAAATATATTGAAAACAAAAATATTGGTATCAACAAGTTCAATAACATTCCAGAACTGAAAGATATAGGTAAGGCAGCCTAGAAGTTCCTTTCAGCCATCTATAGTTCAGGATGGGATTCTCTTATTGGTAACAAGAACAATAATCTCTTTAGACAAAAAGTATTGTTGAAATTTACTCCTAAGGTAAATCCAGTCAACACTGGTAAAAAAGAGAACAAGAATACAGACAAGCCCACAAGTGTCAAAAGGCTCCCACTGCCTATCCTAACCAAATTGCTCAAAGAAGTCAATGAAATATGGAAATATTTCAAAATAACAGGTTCTGCCAAACTGGACAACAACAAAGGTAAATCATATGCTTAAGCATCAAAGTTCAGAAACACTACCAAGAAAGTCCTCAAAATTAAAAAGGTCTTCTCTAGTCTCAAGGCAAACAAAATCAATAACATTCAAAAAATTATCAAAGATAGCAGCAAACCCAAACCAAGGATCAATATAACCATAAAGAGTCACTCTAGAAAGCAAGTCATAGTTCTAATGAACAATGACAATAAAATGAAATTCATGGAAGATAGTAGCAATCATATTACTAACTTAAATAAAGTATTGAAGAATATCAAATCAGAAACCATAATAGATTTTGTTTGACCAGAGAATTCTGATATTGCTATTCTCATCAACAAAGTCACATCAGCTCTGAAACTCCAAACTATTGAAAATTATATTAAGAACATGAATTACATTGAAGCCAAGGGGGTTGAGGTTTCACAGCTATCTCAATCAAAGTCATATCTCAAAATCATATGTATTCCCTATCTCAAAGAAGATACTAACACCTTCATCATATCAGATGTGGTAGAAAAAATCATTAAGAAAAACCACATTTTCAACAATATCATACTAGCCTCAAGATCTTATATAATTAAAGTCTCTCCAAAGTTGGACATGGCTATCATCTGAATTGATATTTGGAATGTCCAGAACAGTAATAAAGCAAAAGATCTAATGAACAGATATTTCAATGTAGGGAGTAACATAATGATAATCAAAGGTGCAAACATGAACCCTAATATACTCCAATGTAAAAACTGCTAGAAATAGGGTTATACAACATTCTCATACAGAATCTAAGAAGCCAAATGCATCAAGTGTAATGGCCCCCACAAATCCAAACACCATCAACACTTTGCTTGGTGTTGTAAAGCAAATAATAAGACCAATCCTCCTAGGCTAGAAACTAAGTAGGGCAGATCATGCCCCCATTCCTTCAAATGCCTTAATTGCCAAGGTGATCATCAGGTAGACTCCAACTAGTGTCTCTTTTGGAAACACAGGTTTAATTACAAATAGCACACTAAAAAGTATTAAGAGCTTTATGACAATAGGAAGCGATTGATTTATTCAACTGTGAATGGTAGTAAAGTATGATTGTAAAGAATATCAAGATATTTTCTTAAAACATTTGCAAGAACAATTTCATAATCAGCACAATTCTTAAAACTCAATATGATTTTAACATCATTTTCATCTAAGAACCATCTTGATTGTTCATATGCTTCTTATCAAGTTCAAAAAATGTAGAGGGCAAAGAATTAGTAGGAGTATCTAACCATCCAAACTGAACAACCTTTTCTAGAAACCTATCTCAGGATAATGACTCTCTAAGAGTCACAACCTATATTATTGTTCAATTACTCTTCCTTTGTTTTTCTTTAAGAAAAGACATTTCTAACTAAGAAACATTTCTTGTGTTTTGTTTTTCAACTATAGTTCTGTCTACTTTCTAATTAATATATATTCAGATTCTTCTCAGATAACCTTGAAGTATCTTAAAGATACTGAGGTTAATATCAGCAATGTTCTTTTAATGACTGGCAATTTTAACATCAGAGACAGTAGTTAGGACCTGAACTTCCCTCATCATTCTCATTATAGCAATGTTCTGTTCAAAATTGTAGACTCTTTTCAATCAGAACTGTCTAGACCTACTAAACAAGTTTCTACTAGATATTTAAACAACCAGCAAAATTCAAACTTTGTAATTGACCTCATGTTTCTAAGGCTAGACTTTTTGGAACATAACAATTATACTATCCATCTCAACTGGAGGCTGACATCAGACCATGCTCCTCTCACAGTCAATATCTCAATTTTCAAAGAGTATATTCAAACCAGAAAATGCATATTAGTCAAGAATAGCAAGGAAAAAGATAACTTCATAAACAATCTAATGGAAGCCATCAAAGAAATGAATATGGAGAATATTTAAAGTAAAGAAGTCTCTGACCAAATCATTCAATCACTTGCTAGCATTACTGAAAGAATATGGTATAAATACTTGAAAGTTGTTAATATCACTAAACACTCAAAGAAGTAGTGGAACAAACACTACTGCAGAGATCCTAAAACCTATTGATAAACCAAATAAATCAAAGACTGGAGACAATTCAAGGGTACTGTTAAAAATACAAAGTATGATTTTTTCAACTTAAAAATTCAAGAAATTGTAAGTCTTGGAAACTTATGAACTATATCAAAAACCATAAACTTCCAGCAATTGAAGCAATCCAATACAATAGTAGACCATACATTGAGCTTGACAATTTATAGCAAGTTCTCTATCTATCCTTTAATTTGGCTCAAGATTGTTAAATAGATCCTCAGTTACTAGAAGAAATTTCTAGTAAAGAAATTATAATATGAAACTTATTCTCAAAAGAAGAGTTCATTGATGTAATCAAGAAATGCAACAATTTCTTGACTTCTGGACTGGACAAACTGTCTTAGAGGTACCTCAAGAAGATTGTCAAAGATATTATATGTCTTAATAAAATTATTGATATACATATATCAATATAGGTCATTGGCTGTTGCACTTCAAAGTCTCAACAACCATTGTAATTTCCAAACCCAATAAGAAGTCTTATGACTCTCCCAAAGCCTATTAATCCATTGTCTTACTTAACACAATTGGCAAATTATTTGAGAAAGTTATCAGTGAAAGAATGCAATTTTTGTTAATTTCTAACAACTTCATCTATTCATGCTAACTAGATAGACTTAAACAGAGGTCTACTTCAGATGCAGACATTGTACTCACCTACTTCATTTACATGGGCTGGGTTAAAAATCATACCACCAGCACATTAGCTTTCAACATTACACAATTCTTTCTTTTACTAAATTACTACCCCCTTTCATCAATATTAGACAAAGCTGGTTTTGATTCCAAGGTCTTAATCTTTTTCCAAAACTATTATAGTTTAGTAGGTAAAAAAACCAAATATTTCTGGAACAGTTTTTTTTTCCCCTTTTTTCAATGTTGATATTAGAGTAGAACAGGACTTGGCTCTTTCTCCAATACTTTTTACCTTATATCTTTCTTTTATTTTTTATATTTTAAAAAAATGGTTAAAAAATCTAAAAATCCCAATTTCTATTCTTTCTTTTGTAGATGACAGACTTCTTATTTCACAGAATAAATTCATAACAGTTTTGAATGTGAATTTTATCTATAGTTACAATGTCATCTCCACTTTATTTTTCTAGATTGCAAGGAGTTTTTGATTCTCTCCCTCCTGAACCTTACATCTCTAGAAGGCCTCATTCTATGCCCCAAGAATACTTAGTGTTATCTTGGGTTTATATTTAATTAAAAACTATCATTTCAATAACACATTGACTTTTATACCAACAAGGCTATTTCAATAATCAAATGCATGAAAATACTGGGCAATTCATCAAGAGATCTTAACTCTACTTAAAAGAGACATTTATACAAGTACTGTGTTCTACCCATAATCTTATATAGCTTTCAATTATGGTATTACAACAAAGCACTGCTCATATATCCACTTAAAGAACTTAGGAAAATATAGAGAAGGATGCTATGGCAACCACTGGACACTCAAGGTCCAATGATCTCACTAACAAGTAAACCTCAAAGAAGAAGTATAATGTGGGAATTCACAAGAGAACTCAACAAGGAGCCTTTTCTTAATTAAGGTCTTATTTATACAAATGGTTCATGGTCCATGCTACTAATAATTAAACCTGCCCTATAGTCCATGCTTTATTCTCATGCTCGTCTCACTTCTTACTCAAGACCACCATACATACTCCATGTGCCCTGACGTCACCTTCTAGATTCTTCCACCAGGTTCTAGGCCTATGACGTCACATCATGTGACCTGTCATGTGACTTCCTTGTCATGTGCCTCTTTATCATTCTTCAAAATAAAATAAGAGAAAAAGAAAAAAGTAAAGTAAAATCAGAAAAAGAAAAGGAAATAAAATTGTTTATGTCCAAAGCATCCCATAACAAAGGACAGCCATATGGATTATAGAAGCATTTTGTACATCTCCTATGTTGGGTATTAAAGTTATAGCTGGCCTAATCCCCATTTATCTCCACTTGCAAAAACTCAATAGAAGATTCCATCTATGAGTATATTCATTACCTTCAAACCACATTATTAATTCTATCCTAGATTTGAGAAACTCTAGCAATCAAGAACTTCATCAACTATCACTAGACAAGCTTATGTCTAGATAATGTTCAATCATCAAAGGCCTTTTAGTTGACATGGATAATAGATATAATAAAATTTTCTTTTTCTTTTCTCCTTTCAATTGCAAATTTTCACTGGGAAACAGACTTATAGATGTATTCCCTAATCATTTTTTATTCCACACCTTAAACAGGAAAAATAATCATGACATTAAGAGCCATTTACAGTATCTTGATAATATTACTATTCAAGCATTATCAAACTCTCTCTTGATAGTTGTTGTAATGAATGTAGGCATTAAGAATCAGATTGCCACATTGATATCACATATACATAGCTATGATAAACCAGTCATCAAGACTATACATCATGTAGTAAACATTACACCTACTAAAGCTAAACTTTTTGTTATAAGATGTAGTATTAATCAAGCTATCTATCTTTCCAATGTGAATTTATCACAGATTCTGTCTATACTGCTAAAAGAATCTTTAATTTATCATTGTACCCATACCAAACACAATCTGCTTTAATCTCACACAAACTCAGAGAGTTTTTCAAGAAAGATGACAATAATCTTATAGAATTTTGGGATTGCCCCAGCAGTCAAAAATAGCATCTTTACAGCATATTTGACAAAGAAACAAAGAAATTTAGCCTTTTGCCTATCTTTCCATGCAAATTGTCATGGAATTTCAGCAGAAAAAACAAAAGCAACAATATTCTCAACAGCTGAAAAATAGTTTTCCAGACACTAGATGACAAAGAGAGACACTTTATGGAGCTTCTAGATGATGATCTGAAACTAGTTGAAACATCAACAGCAAATGGCAGTCTGTAGCTTAAACTCTTTGGTTACTTCAATTCACTTTGTACTAGAGCTATAAGAGTGATTGTCAATCATGTGCTAATAGATAGTTACAGACTTAGATTCTTCTCTTGAAAAGAGTTTAAGTACCTGTATGGCCTCTATTCTATCCTATTGAAACAAGATACTATATTCTTTATGATTATAAAAGGTACAACAAACCCTAGAATCCTAGAAGGGATACCATTGTATATTTTATCCTGTTCTTAAAATTTAACAGTAGAGTTTTCTTGTTCAGAGAAAGCATTACTTGATTGATTTGCTCTCAAGCTTTATTTAATGATTTCATTTCTTTATTCTCTTCTCTTCCTCCCTTTATATATACTTTCTTTCTTTTTTCCTTCATATAGTATATATCTCCATGTATGTAGTTACAAAGTAGCTGCTACAGTCTATTCTTAAGTCTCATATAATAAATTGTTGATTTTTAAAAAAATGCTAAGCTAACTATAACCTAGTTGTTAGGGCAACTTGATGAAGTTTGCAATCTTTAGGAGAATCTTAAGTAATACTGTTTTAGACTATCAAATATATTACAACTTAAAAATCTTAAAGTCAGTCAATAGAAAGAAATCTTGTATTATATTAATATAAGAGAACTTAATAGAGTTCTTAGCATAGATAGTCTATCTTATATATGTTAAGTTACTGGTCTACCACAGTACCATTAACCTACCTTAAAGACTATGCATTATCCTTAAGGTTAAACATGTTATAGTAATCTTATTTTTTCTAAAAGCTTCTACTATGTTTCATCATGACACATGATTATGTGACTATGTGACTGTGACTGTTACATATAATGTTATACTAACTCAAACCTAAGTTTTAAAATAAAAAATAAAAGTAAAATAAAATAAAATATTGTTAAGTTTATTATCTTCAACTCTAATTTTACTTTTCCTTTAAGGTTTCTTCTCTAGAGAAACTGACTTCCATTTTCACCAGTTTCTCTCTAAATTCCTGAAATATTCTTCCTCAAACTTTCTATTATCTCATTTATACAACCTTTTCACTAGCTATATACTTCTCTAGTAATTCCTCTCTTCTAAAATCTCTTTCTTCTATTATATCCAATTTCTCTTGTTATCTTACTTCTATATTTATTCTCTTCTTGAATTCTACTACTACCTCTTTTGCATTTTCTGAATTTTCTTTCTTCTCTTATAAGTTATGTTGTTACAACTTAAAGCTAATTAATGAAAAGAATTTTATATAAGGTTTATACAAGAGAACTCAATAGAGAGCTCTATACAAGATTGTTTACCTTATATACTACTAGTTCATAGTCTGTGCTCTACTACTTTGGCCTACCCTAAGTGACCATGTATTTGTCTTAAGGTTCACATATATTGTACATGCTGTATAATGTTATTATACTAGAACCTTCTATATTCTTCTATTATGTTCCATAACTATGATAGGTCATGTGATATGTGACCCACCATGTGACTTGTGGCATCATGCTAAACCCTAACCCTAGTTCAAAATAAAAATAAAAATAAAATAAAATAAAATAAATTCTATTTTTTGCAATTCTGATATATATTCTATTATAAACTTCTTCCATTATACTAAGTACTTGATTACACTACTTTTTTTTATTCAATATTTTTTTTACTTCCCACTCCTTGACTCCCTCTACTTTTACCAGTTTTACTTCTTCTATTTTCTGCTACTCTACTTGTTCTTTATATTATACTATTTGACTAATATTCACTACTAGATGAATCCTCATTGAAGTTGACAGTTATAATTTAACCACATTAGTAGAGACTACTTCATTAATGATATATGGGCCAATATATTGAGATCTACTAGTTTTCTTACTAGTTGTTCCTTGAACACTAGATTTTTTATACTCAACATCATCTTATCTTCTTTTTTCTATACTTCTGCTTCTTTTCTTCTCTTATCTGTCTATTATTTCATCTCTTCTTAAGTCTTTCTTAATACTATTCCTACTTCCTTCTATACTTTTTTCATTCTTTCTATATTTTCTCTTTTCTTCTAATGTCTGTCTCTATTCTTAACTCTCTACCATAATTTACTATAAACAGAGAAACTTTAGTCGCTGAATGAATTTTGTTTACTGTAAGCTTAGCTGTTGCTAGTCATTCAGGCTAATTTTTTTTTTATGATTAACAAAGAACCATAAGTATTGCTTTAGTTCCTAATTCATTCTCTCCATCTGACTATCTGTTTGGGAATAAAACACTATTGATAACTTTGTCTCAATTTCCAACATCTTGTTCAACTCCTTTGTTAACTCTACTGCAAACTTTAGTTCTCTTTCTGATACTACACTCTCTGGCAGCTTATGCAACTTCTACACATTGTCCCTAAACAGTCTTACTAACTCTTCTACTGATGTTTCTTCTATAGTTGCTACCAAATATGTTATCTTGGACAATCTATCACAGATTACCAAAATCACATCCTTCTTAGCTACTAATGGCAACTTAGTTATGAAGTTAATCATCAAGTGTGTCTACAGTTTTTCTGGTACTTCATCCAACTTTAACTTTCCTGCCAGTGCTTCTGTCTTATCACTTATTCTTTGGCATATACTATATTCTTCTACATATTGTCCTATATCTCTTGTTATCCCTAGTTACCAATAGTTCCTCATCACTAATTCTATTATCTTTTATCTTTCTCTATATCTTACTATTGGTACATCATAATGTAACCAGATAATTTCTACTCTCAGTTCTTTATCCTTCAGTATATATACCTTTTCTTCTTTTAAAACCAAATCTCCCTTTATCTACTATTCTTTGTCTTTCAATTCTTTGACTCCTGCTTTCTTCATCTCTTCTACTATTCTAACTATCTCTTTGTCTTTACCTCTAGCTTTTTCTACTACATCTACTTCGGATTCTTCTATTACTACTTCAGCTAAACTATAAATCCATTGTTCTTTTATTAATGTCTGATTTTTGTTGTTCTTTTCTATACCTACTTTCCAGTTTGGTCTCCTACTAAGTCTATCTGTCTTTTCTATTTTTGTTTCTGGTATGTACTTTAAGATAATATAGTAATAACATAGTTATAGCCTATTGACCTTATATATCTAATGACATTTAAGGTAAGTTATAGTTATATAAAGTACATAGGATATAGTCTAAAAATATAAAGTAGATATATCTATACTAGGAATTTTATCAAGTTCTCTTATATTAACTCAATATAAGATTTTTCTTTTAACTCTGAGATTTAAGCTATAACAAGGAGGGTAAAAAGTATAAAATAATAATGGTCAGAGTGATAGTAGCTGATAAGGTTCAGAGCATAAGTGTAGTGGAGTTCAGAGTAAAAGATATAAAAGAGTTGGGTTTTCTTATATACTGTATAATTAATATCACTGTTTTTAACAAATATATAATTATCATGTATTATAGCAACCAATACTATAATAGTAAAGATATATGCAAACTTAAAGCAAAAACAATATATCTCTGTCACTTTTGTATTAGAGTTTATAAGAAAAATTCAATAGAAAACTGTTACAATTCAAGATTCAAAGTATTAAGTCAGAAAAAGAACCTTGTATAAGATTTATACAAGAGAACTGTCACAGCCTTAAGCTTGGCTCAGATTGCAACTTAGACAAGACTTAAGTAGATAAAAGAGGAAATGATCAATTGGTAAAGCATAAGAATACAAATTAATATCTACAGCTAAATATACCTAGAGACCATGAGAAATACATAAGATGAGAATGAGGAAAACATGAAGAAGCCTTGACTACTATATGAGATGCTGACTAATCATATACTAGAAAGATACATGGCATAGCCAATCATTAAGTCATATAGAAAAAATCCTAATACTTATTGTTCATAAGCAAACCACCTGTGAAACATGAGGCATTAATTATAACAATACTCCTATTTTAATATTCATATCCCTATGAATTAATCCAATAATGCTAAGTCTCTTACCACATAAAAAGCAACCAATTTCTTGGTTAGTCTAATTATGATTTTCCCTTGTAATGTTAAAGTAATGAAATATAGTTTATGAGATAGTTTTCTTGTATACATTTCAATCAGAAACCCTTGTCTTGTCATGTCCACATTATATTTTTGTTTTAGAAATTTGACAAGGACTTCACTCCAGTACTACTTATCTTGTTTTCCTTATGGCTATAGAAATTTATAGTACAGTAGCAAATAAAACAGTATCATTTTGACAGGTGCTTGTACTGTCTTTATGAATTTGTCCAAATTGTTCACTTCATCTTGAATGAAGATAGGTTCTGACATTTTAGGTCTGCTGGATTTGGAAGATATATCATAAGATTTATATAAGAATACTTCTTTGTCTTGTACTCTTTTTTCTTTTTGTTTTCCTTTATTGACAATTTTTGGTTATTTTAATTTTTGATACTCATTTTCATATGCCTTTTGTATCTCCATAATATAATTGTCTGTATAAGATTTTTCTTTGCCTTGGCATCTGTCCAATTCATCAGCCAAAAATGATTGAATATAATATACTTAGTTTTCCATATCTTCTTGCACTATATTTCATAGATCTTTGGATATACTAAAAATATCTCCAGCTATTTGTGTTCTGTATGTGTTACTTGTTTGTAGGATTGTTGTTTCAATCTATGCCAATTGTGTGTTGGAAACTTCTGCTAGCTTAATAATGTTTTGTAATTAAAGTTGAATGTCTGCCATAGTTTTAATTCTCTATATAATTTTATAATATTTCTTCATCCAATCCTTTCTTTTATTGTTCAATGTAATAATCAAGTCTATGTTGCTAATAGTATGAGAAACATAAGAATTAAGAGAGGTAGGGGCAGTTATGAATTGTTGAGCCATTGATATAAATGAGGATTTCTCATTGTCTATTGAACTTTGAGATGTTGAATTGCGGTTTTACCTCTTTTTTTAATAAATTTTAACTCAAAATCTTTGACTCATAGTCTTCAATTATCTCTTTAGCATATAGTAGTCCTATTTCAGATATCTATTAGTCATGCTTATTTTCATATCCCTTCCAATACACCAGGAATTGTATACTATGTCCTTATTTTCTATAGTTCCTAACTTCTTCTACTTTGTATTCTTCTTCTTCATTAATAATCTTTGGTGGTAGTACTAGATCTATGTGTTGTTCTTTGAAGTGTGGTTCTCTGCATTGTGTCAGCAGGTTTTCATTAAACATGTTGTAAATTGTCTATTCTTCTGGTAATTCCAGCTAAAACACTTCTTGTCCAATATCCTTTGAAATCTTAAAAAGTCTGCATTTTTTCTGGTCCAACTTCTTTGAAGGTTGATTTGATTGGATATTTTTGGCTTTCAGCCACATGTTGTTTTTAACCTTCAGTCCTTGTAGATTACACTTTTTTCTGTTAAATTGTTTTTTTATGGCTTCTTTTGCTACCTCTGTTGATTTCTTTGCCCCTTTCCAAATTTTTTGTAGTCCTTTGAGGAAATCTTTTATTTTTGGTAATTCTGTCTTCATAGTTAAGTTTCCTTTCCATGGATGTCTTTCAAAGTTGAGTTTGAATAAAGTATATTCTGTAGCTGTATGTTTTTTGTCATTGTACTAGAATTCCACTACTGATAACCATTCTATTCAATCATTTTCCTAGTAGTTCATATAATGTCATAAAAATACTTTGACTTCATGATTGATTTATTCCATTTGTCTATCAGTTTAAGAATAGTATGTCATTGATAATATCTTCTTCATGTCTAGTACCTTTGTTAGATCTTTTATAAATTTTGAAGCAAACTGGAGTCTTCTATCACTGAGAATTTTCCATGGTACTTCATGTAATTTCCAGATTTTGTCTCAATAAATCTTTGCAATTTCTTTCAATAACACCATTGTATTTGTTGCCTTAAGTCTGATCATCTTTTAAAATTGGTCTACTATTATCACAATTGCATTCTTGTCATTTGATCTTGGTAATGGTCCAATGATATTAATACTAATTTCTTGCCATGGTCTATCTGGTATTTGTAATAGGTGAAGTTGTCTAGCTTTCTTTATATACTGAACTTTGTTTTGCTGGCATTTTATGCATCCTTGAACATATTTCTTGATATCTTCTTTAATTTCTAGCCACCAATAGTTCCTTTTGATTAACTTGAGCATCCTTTGTTATTCTGAATGTTCTATATTTGCTAGATTATAATTTTCTTATAAGACTTGCTCTCATATCTTTCTGTTGTTTAGAACATAGATTCTTCCTTTAATATAGGCTATTCCATCATTCTCCCATGCTTGTTTATTGTTCTTTTCCAATTCTTTCTGGACTTCCTGTTTTTTTATCTAATTTCTTCAAATTTCATCTAATAATATGATTTCTTCTACTACTTAGCTTTTTCTAATAATTATTACTTCTGCTTCTGTTTTCATTTATCTCATCCATGATTCATCCTTAAGCAATTTGACATCTCTGTTATCATTTGTAGTGTTTACTTGATTTTTTCTGGATAGAACATCAGCTTTTATGTTTGTTTTCCCTGGTATATATCATAAAATGAAATTGTAATCTTGTGACTTCAAATACTATCTTGCTTGTCTTCCATTAAGTTTATGTGGTTTCCTGAAATACTTGAGATTTTCATGATTAGTCTAAACTTCAAATTTTTTTATGGCATCTAGTAGATATTGTCTCCATTTTGTTAAGGCTTCTACTATAACAAGTCATTCTTTGTTGTAGATCTTGTAATTTCTCTCAGCTGGTTGTATTGTCCTTGATAAGAAAGCAATAGGTTTCCATTTTCTCTCTTGTTCCTGAGATAAAACTCCTTCAATAGCATATCTTGAAGTATCCATTTCTACTCTGAATTTACCATCTCTTTTTGAAAGAGCAAGTACAAGTTGACTTGTAATCTTGTCCTTTAAGTCTTCAAATACTCTTTGATATTTCTCTTTCTATTTCCAATTCTTTTTTCCTTTAAGTTTATTAAGAGATTTTGCTGTATAACTGAAATTCTTGATGAATTGTTAGTAAAAGTTTGCAAACCCCAAGAAGCTTTCTACTTCTTTTATTTTGGCAGGAGTTCTCCATTATTTGACTGTCTTGATTTTATTGTTTTCCATCTGAACTTCTTCTCATCCAACTACTACTCTTAGAATGAATATCTCTTCCATATCAAAATCACATTTTGACTATTTAAAACAGAGATTGTATTTTTCTGTAATCTTCAAAAAAATATATTGTTTTTTCTTCCAATTTCTTCTTTATCTTGGCCAGTATAACAAAATCATCCATGTAATTTGTAAGTACTCCTTCATGTAATAATTCCCTAAAAATATTGTCCATCATCCTCTAGAATATTCTTAGTAAGTTGTATAATCTGAAATACATGGCTTTGGGTTTGAATAATCTTTTGTTTGCCAGGAAAGCAACTTTCCATTCATTTCCTTTCTTGATTTGTATATTGTTGTATCTCCATATAAGATCTAGTTTGTTAAAGTATTTAACATTCTTGAGTTTATCAATTACTTCTCCAATTAAAAGTAATAGTGTCTTGTTCTTTATTGTGTACTATTTTTATCATTATTGCATAGGCCTTGGTATTTAACTCCTTAGATGCTTCTTCTATTAGATTGGTTTTGTGATCCTACTCTCATCTTATGTTAAGCTCTCTTTCTTTACCATTTCTTTGATTTGGAATAATATATCAATTCTGAACATTAGATACAGAGGTCCTTCATACTGTTCCTACTCTGGACCTTTGCCAAAACTCTCCTGCTTCTTGTTCTTCTTATCATCTGTTTCTTCCTAGATGCTGCAGTTCTTTATTTTCTGTTCTAATTTACAGTCTTTGACAATATATCCCACTTTGTCACACTTGTAATACTTTCTAGTATCCCATTCCTTCATTATCTTCCTACATTTCTTCACCATGTATCTATATATATTGCAATTAAAACATTTGAGTTTTCCATCTTTGTCAAAATTCTCTCTAGTCTTTCCAGTATCCATAGATACATCTCATTCTCTGTATATATCATACCTATTCCTGTCCTATAGTCTTGTTAACTTTCTGTGGATTCATATCCCTGTCCAACTGAGATAATTACTGTCTTCCACTCTTTGAGTGTTTCTAGTGCTGCCATCAGTAAGTATCCCAGTATTATCTTAATAATGTCTATCTAAACATTCTTCTTTAATAAGAATATGGTATATAGGTCATCTGTTTCAGTCTTTATGGCTAATGCTTCAAACTTGATCATAAAGTTGGTAATATGCTTCTTGTCCTGTTTGAATGTTTTGATCTTCCATTCAGTATCTGCTATCTTACTCTTATCACTAAATGTTATCTTGATCTCTTTGACAAATTTTTCCCAATCCTAAGTGTCTTCTTCATCTTCCATCTGGTCTAATTTCTTCTGAGCATAAATGCCTGCTATGTTCCGTCTAAGGCAGACTAAAATTGTAGTAATTTTATCATCTGTTACTATAACTTTGTTGCTCTTGAGGAATAAACAGATTTCCCTCTACCAGTCTTCAAATTTCATTCTATCTCCATCAAACCATCCTAAATCTGGGACCATGCTCTTTAGTATGACTACTTGTTTGTTTTATACTGCTAGTGCTGGTGCTGTCAACATTTCATCTGTAGTCTCTGTTTTTATTGTCTCATTTGAGGTATTTTCTTTGATAATCCTTAATAATCCTAGTTGCTCTGATAATGTCTTTAAATCATTTTTTCAATGTTAATCTGTCCTGCTGTCTGTGGACTATACCACAAGTATTGATTATCTTCCTGATGTTCTAGTGGCCTAACTACTATATACTCTCCTTTTGTAAGGTGAGCCTAACAACACTTTATCTAAATGTTATAACCTTAAGCTTGGCTTAGGTTGTAACTTAGGTAATACTTGAATAGATAAAAGAGAGAATAATCAATTGGTAAAGCATGAGGATACAAATTAGTATCTACAGCTATATATATCTAGAGACCATAAAGAATATATAAGATGAGAACAAGAAAAACATGAAGAAGCCTTGACTACTATATAAGATGCTGACTGATTATATACTAGGAAAATACACAGTATAGCTGACTACTGAGTCATATAAAAGAAACCCCAATACTTGCTATCTGTTACAACCTTTACTCTTTAAAGCTCAGGTTGCACTTAGATAAAGACTTGAGATGAGAATAGAGAGATTGTATAAGTAGTAAAGTATAAAGATACAGAATAGTATCTATGCTATATATATGAATGAACACAAGGAAACAGGTTGTAATCCATAAGGCAAAGCAAGTCATAATACATGAGGAGAATGTAAGGATAAAGTACCTACTACATGAGGCACTGACTGAGACTACTTTGGCATAGCTAATCATGTTGTCATTTACCCTTAGCCCTTCTCCATATTGCATTCTCAAGGTACTAATTGTAATAATACCCTGTTTTCAGCATTGATGTCCTCATGAATTCATACTAACACTTCAAGCTCTCCTATCACATAAGTGGCCACCATTTTCTTGTTAGAACCAATAATGACTTGTCTCCGATTATTGATAGCAATAAAGAATGGTTCATATGAAGGGTCTCCTTGAAACATGTTTATACAATATCTATTCCTTAAGGTTTCTGTATTGTGTTTATTCTCCACCATTGCTGTTGCTACTTTTTTCCAGAATTTGGGATCTTGTTCCCCTCTAGATCATAGTGATTGATAGTATGGTGGTGGTCAGAATATTCTTGTCTGTGTAAGGGGATTTGATGAACTTTATATATTTGAGGAGATTGTTAACTTTCTCATTTGCAAAGCTTGAACTTAATGAGGACATTAAACTGGAAATATCATATGGTTTGATTAAAATAACTTCTTCTTCCTCAATCCTTTCTTTTTCTTTCTTCTGTTGTCCTTCATTTGTATATAACTCCTGAATCTCTTGAATATTTTCACCTATATAAGAGTTTCCTCTTTCTTTATATTCATCTAGTTCATTGGCCAACATTCTTTAGATTTGGAATGCTCAATCTTCTATATTACTTTGAACTAGATATCGTAAATCTTCTGATATCTTTGAAATATTTGTGGCATTCATCATCTGATTGTTGATACTTGCTGATAGGATAGACCCCTCTACCTCCATTGTTGTTATATTTGCTTCTCCTGCTATTTTCTTTATATTTCTTATTATTCTTTGAACATCAATTATTGCCCCCAATCCTTTTAACATTTTGTAGTATGTTTTCATTCAATCTTCCCATTCTTTCTTCATTACTTGTACTTCATCCATATTGTTTAGCTTTCTGGAGATATAAGGGTTTGGAAAAGTAGAGGTGGTTGCATAGTTATTGTTGATAATTGGTAAAGACATTTGTGTTTTGGAAATTCAAGTGATGATTTGAACTGTCCAAAGTGAGATTTTACCCCTCCTCTTTTATAGATTTTGACTTGAATACCTTGCCCAATAGTCTTCAATCACCTCTTTTGCATGAGGCAACCCTGTTTCTCTGATCCATTGAT
>Ga0157364_1002315_pt1 | contig 17580 bp, 8 predicted proteins | sample AttsexASBM2_FD_111476 | JGI IMG/M metagenome (GOLD analysis project Ga0157364, IMG submission 111476) | Fungus gardens microbial communities from leaf cutter ant in Ribeirão Preto, State of São Paulo, Brazil - Atta sexdens ASBM2 | ecosystem: Host-associated > Fungi > Mycelium > Unclassified ... | reverse complement strand
TATATCAGACTCTCAAAGTTGCCTCAAACAGCACCAGTGTTTTTTGTAGAGAAAAAAGATAGTATGAAGCATGTGGTTTAGGACTATGAGTATTTAAATGAATAGACAATCAAGAATAACTATTCTTATATATATGAATAAAAAAGGAAGATGGGAAGAAGAGGGAATATATAAGAAGAGTTACCAGTATTTTTACCTTTTGGAGTTGATGATTCCTTATTAGCCTGAGGACTAAATTTCAATTTGATGTTGTTCCTAAAAGACCTGTTGGTACTATCAGCTATTAAACTGTCCCAATAAGATTTATAAAATGCTAAAATAAAACTCCACACCACCTTACCAACTCTTTTGAGGTTCTTAATGTCATTAGCCTTGTTGCTTTCAATAGATTTACTAAGGATATAGTTTTGCATCCTTAGTAATGAATCTTTGATGTTCTTGATATCCAAAGCTAAATGCTTTATAGAACCATGAAGTGAGATTGCCCTAAAATCTCTGTCCCACAACTCTGGGTTCAGAACCTAATTTACATTATAATTCAATTGAACATTGAATATGTTGCCATTATCTTCTGCAGTTAAATTGTTGAGGGCCAGTGCAGTGTTTTGACCACATTGCTTTCTTATGTTGGAGTTGGAGTTAGCCACTTTGCTAACCTGAGCATATTTCTCTCTAGGAGATTCATATTCAATCTGGAGACTGTTAGTCAGGACAGCAGAATTGTTTTGATCTATGCTATTGCTTTCTCTTTGGACCCTTGCCACATACTCCTGAATACTTTTGTCTGAGGAGCTCAATGAAGATCTGGAACTAGGCACACTATGCACAATAGACTGACTTCTCACCTTATTATTCTCATCACCATTGTTGAAAATAATAGGGTTGACAATGGGATCATCAATCATATCAATATCATTGAATTCTGAAGCCATTTTTGAAGCCATAATTATTGAAGCTGAAGTTTGAAACAATATATTCCTAGTGTCTCTTATAGGTGCTCCCATACAAGATGGTAGTTAAAGAGAGAGAAGGAATATGTTATAGCTACTCAGATAGCTATAATTGAATTTTTGATATAAATGTTAAAAAAAGAAGACAAGTATAGCACAACTGGTGGCCACTTACTAAACTTGGTTTGATGTTGTTATCATAGTATGTCCTTGTATTTTCTTTTTCCTGATTTTACTTTACTTTTTTCCTTTTATTTTAATGATAAAGGAATATTGTTGTATTAACTGCTGCCAAGTGAGAAACTTAATGGTTCAACTTATCGTTCAACTTGTTTAGTAGGTCCTCAATTTATTAGTATACTATATATATACATATATAAGACCTACATAGTCTATACTATTAATAAATAACACTATCTGGTAGTTTATGTTCATGCTTCCTCTATAAGCTCTACATAAGATTAACATACTATAGCTATGTCTGTAAATATCATTTGTTCTAGTGACTTTCACATTCTTACTCAACAAGTGATTGTGATCACAAGTTTTGTCATATAATTCTATAACAAAAATCAAGAAAAATAATAAAAATAAAAGTAAATTCAAAATAAATTGTAGAAACTCAGAATAGTATATACTATGATATATATATCACTTGATATGATGTTACAAAGCACATAATAATATATGTGATCATATGACTACAATATAGATAAATAATAGAGTAGACTTGTAGTTGCTACAACAGTTGTAACTGCAGTAGATAGCTAAGTAGTATTACAAACTTCATTCAGCTTGTATCTCCACAACTAGTAGACAAATTTTTACAAACTAAGTTACACTAGAAAGCCCCAAATAAGGGCTATTCACACATATGTGGAATGTACAGAAGTGACAATTGATAACTGAGATATCAGACTATTAGTAAATATAAGTTTCATTGGCTATTATCTTAGAAATGACTAAACAGATTCCCACAATCAAAGTTGTGTTGGAAAGCATTTATCAAATGGTTTCTAATGATATATTATATATTATATAAAGATCAGTATTTATAAAGATACAAACATATTAATATAGTGATATAATTAGTTATCTTTTAAAATTAGTCTAACATCTGTTATGACAGATGACAGCCCCACCAGATATGAGTTTTGATCATGTGATGAAAACAGCTTATATATAGATTATCACTATTTTGTATAAATACTTTTATATCTGAGAATTAGACTTTAGACTTAATAATATTATTTATCATCAATCATTATTATCAATAACATCTGTATTGATCTTAATCATTATTGTCATTATTATTAAACTTCTGAATCACTTCTAAACCTCTGAGAGTATACCTAAGGTTTGGACACAAATAAGTGAGTAGTTTATTTTGTGATAAGTAGTCAAAAGTAATATCTATGATAGTAGTATAAATTTATAGTAACAGTATCCATTTAAAATTTATTTTTGTTATAAAACACTATTATTATAGCTATTATCAGTTGTGAATAATTTAGGTATCTTGTAGCATTATTTTATGACTACACTCTTTCTCTAACTACCACTATGTATTAAGTTCACAAATGGTAGACTTAGTCTCTTTCTATTTTCATTTTCATTTTCATTTCATTTTATTATTTTTCTATTTTTAGAACAGCTAGGGTTAGGGTTAGAAGTGATCTGTCACACTGTCACATCAGTCACAATCTGATGGTATGGTCACAACATTGGTCACAAAACTTAGGAGAACAAAGTAGAAGATTCTAGAACAAATGATGTCATATAACATGGATACCACATGTTGACCTCATGTTCTACACATGGTCATTTAGGGTAGGGTGCATAGTAGTGAGCACGGACCATTAGTAGTAGTATAAAAGGTAGACTAGTTTGTAAAGGGATCTTTATCGAGTTCTCTTGTGTTACTCATATACAAGAGTTGTTCTTTTGTCCAACCCTAAGGACCTAAGTTTATAATACTATGATTAACTTGAAAAATCCAGTACTTTCTCCCAATCTCTAGAATAGTTCTTAATATGTTAGTGAGTTTTCAAACTCATCTAAATTTCTCTCTAAAGCCAGTTCTAGAGCTAGCAAATATATATATTCAAGAGAGAGACCTCAAACTTATTTTATTGCAAGATGCTCTTTAAGAAGTGTCTCTGCTTCTTCTGTTCCCAGAAATGTCTTTTCTGAGGCTGTAGCTTTATTTTCTTTAGGAAAAAGTAAGAAGAATAATATAAGCTCAGACCCTCTCTTCTCTAAGAAAGTGCTTTTTCTTAGGCTCTCTGCTGCTTTTTCTACCTCAATTCTTGAAGAAAAAGCATCTACTATGAGCTGGAATAACCAAGTATCTACTAAATAAAGTAGATACATGGTTTCTAGAACAGAAAATTCCCCCAAAAGTGCCCAAAGACTCTAAGCTCTTATATTTAGACTATCCAACCTGATCTATAGATTAGCTGAGTCATCTTCTCAATTGGAAAATATAAACATTACCTATAAGCTGTAGGATAGTGACCACTATGTGCTATTACTATCTGGTTATTCTAGGCATCTTGAGACTAATACTAAGATACTCTCTTTATCTCTTGAGCATCTTATATACTTTATAAAAAAGCACTCTCTTGAAAGATGATTTGTTGACCAATTTTCTACTATCTTGGGAGTTGGATCTTATATTTGGAACCTGCTTTCAGGTAATCTCTAAAGCTGAGTGAAGCCACTTTAAATTTTCATCTCAACCTGATAATTTTACTCTTGTGGAAGATATAAGAAATATTTATAGTTCTGATCTCATTCCAACATCTTCTGATATTAAGATAGATGTTGATGTACTAGAGGCTGAAAAAATTGCTTTCACTCTTATCACTAATAAAAAGTATAAGAGAAAGAGTATAGCCTCTTTTCTTTCTTTTATATCTCTAGAAGCAAGACATTGCTCATTTCACAGACTCCTCCTCTTTTTAAAGCTGTGACAACTTGTCCAGCCTCAAAACCAGTGACAACTCATTCTGGTTCATCTGTAACACCTAGTCTAGCTATGATAATACTTAAAACTATCAAGTCCTAAATAATACCTTCTATTTCTTTAGCCTTCAAACTAAGCCTAAAGTCAAATTATTTGCTCAGACTGCAAAAACCAATATTACTCAGCAAGCTCTAAGTTTTGCTTCTGTCTCATCTCATGAGAACTTTCTATACTTGTTACAGCTTAAGAAAATGCTTCCTAACCCTTCTCATGCTACAATTATTTCTATGTATCATCAGGCTAGCTTAGATATTGTAAGTACTTTTCAAGAAAGTGCTAAATGTTCCAGCACCTCAAGAGTGCTTAAAATAATGATCTATAAGCCTACTAGATAGCAGATTCTAATTCCACTTAATTCTTTCACTACAGATATTATTGTGGCCAATGCTACTTCTACAGTTGAGTTCTGTAGTAAGGACTTGGTTAAGGCTAACTCTAAACTCAGAGTAGAGTCTGTGTTAGAACAACTGGGTGAATACCATAGTAATACAGTGAGTATCCTAACTTTAGGGAAATTCTAAGTATCATTGTCTAATAGTGCTATATATATAATATACCTCCAAAGAAATCCTAAGAAAACAGAATAGAGTTTTTTTTAGAGATGACAGCTACTCTAAGCATCTAGAAGTCTATACCAATCAAGTGGAATATTATATAGAGCATTTGGTAACCTAATAATAAAATGATAAAGCTATATGGTCAGAAATATAGATAGAATATTGCTGGATAGAGAGATCTTATTGGTTAGTAGTTGTGAGGAAGTGAGCAAAGGTCTAGAGAGTTTAAAATTGTTACAGTGGAATATAAGTACAGGGCTTAGAGATTAAGATGATTATGAGGTTAACTTAGACTTTGGCAGATACTGTAAACTTGAATTTAGGTGAAGTAGAAAGTACTCTTATAGTCTGTTTGTAAAGCATGAAATAGTATGTTTATATCTACCAACTCTGTTGCTAAAGCAACAGAGCTGGAAGTTATTAAGTAGTGGCTGAAGAGAATTGCTAGTCTTAGTAAGACTACTGAGACAGATCCTCACTTGTCTCAGTTTCAATTTTTTTTTGAAGGTTCAAAAGAGTTGTTTCCATCTGAGTAGAAGTAATAAGCAAAGAAATATTAGAGTCCTAGTAAAGAATACTTTGAACTCTCCTCTATTTAAAAGTATTACATTAGTATTTATGCCTTGTATTATAAAAGTATTTTCTAGATTTGATATATTAGCGATCTGGATCAATATCTAAAACTCTCAGAGAGGCTTTAAAGACAAAACTCTTATCAATTGCTCATTTAACTTTAGGCAATATGAGATTACTATATACTATAGAATTGCTCAGTATTACAATTGTTAGTACTAGGGATATTTAACACATGCTTGTTATACCTAAGATACTAAATGTCAAGAGTATGGTGATCTATACAAAGTAGAAAACTATAGACTATTGGCTTGGTGTTGCAAGGCCAATTTTAAGTCTAACATTTTTAGAAAAGCCATTATAGCTAGTATACCTTGTCTTTATACTTTCAAGTATCTGAACTGTAAAGGAAATCTTGCTGACAGCAACAAGTATCTATTCTAGTACTATTGCTTTGACAAGCAATAGCATATTAGCAAGGCTACTGAGATGTGATCTAGATAAGCCAACTGCAATACTATAACTGGCTCCAGTAGAGGTGGTCAATGAGTATGTTTAATTCATTTAGGAACTTTTCTAAAATTTTATTTGCTTTGCCCCATCTATTACAACCTTTGGAAAAAAAAAAGTTATTGGTACTTCTATTCACTCATATTAGACCTAAGTAGTCTGACTTTCACAGAACTTTGAGCAGATGCCTATAGTTATATATTTTATTTATTCTAAACTATCCATAATTTATTATGCTCTTAAAAGAGATATAGTTAACCACTAAGACATTTAGTTTCTATTCTTCTTTAACAGAGAAAGGTATTAATTCCTCATGAATGTCTACTCTAACAGTCTTCATACTATTGTAGACTTCTTGTCTAATAGAGCTCTGAATAGCCCCAAGTTATTGTATATAGAAGGAAACTGTCATAATATACTTGAACTCTTATATTTTTTTTGATTTTATTTTTCTTTTATTTTTTGGATAAAGAAGAGACATGTGACTGAAGTCACATAATGCATCACATGATGTGATATCATAGGTCTAGAACATAGTAGAAAGAACTAGAATAATAATGTCAAGGGTATAGTTGTAGTATATTTGCCTTGTGGTAATAGTATGATAAACTCATAAATGATATATGTAGTTTAGGGTAGGACTTGTAATAGTAGTATATATAGTATAGAAATACATTGGAAACTTCTTGTCAAGTTCTCTTATAATTCTCAAGAAATTCTCACTAATAAAGACTACTTTAGTATACTATTCTGCAGCTGGCCAGATCTTAAAGAACTTAGTAAAGTCTTATAGTTTTATTCTAGTGCTTTCTGTCATTACTTATTATTTGAACATTCAAAGCCATACTAATATAGTAATTAACTTCATTTTTCTAGGCATGAGTTGTACTCAAGTTTTCCATTATAATTGAACCTGATCTTAGATAACTCTTAAACCATACTTCTTTTATAGTTGATCTTCATATCACTTCAGAGAACATCTGTATAGACAAAATGGTCCTTAAACATAATAGTAAAGAGAAAGTAGTATTATGAATAATGAATTTGATTTTTTTTATTTCTTCTTTATTTTTCTTTTCTGTTTTTTCTTTTATTTTATTTTAGTTTTTGCTTTTACTTTTCTTTATTTTAAACTTAGGCAAAGGGTGTGATATGACATCACACAAGTCACTTGATTATGTGACATAGAGAAAGATATAAATGGTTCTAGAACAGATAATATTGTATAGCATAGTAATAGTATACTAGTCTTATAGAGTGTATATACTTAGAACTCTATGAAGTTCTCTTGTATTACTCAATACAAGAGTATACTTTTGTCTTGTCTCTAAAACTTAAGCCATAATAAATAGCTTTTTTATTCTTTGTAAGTGAAAAGCTTTCTCAACTCAACTTTTATACTCTAGACTTTGTTACTAGTCTTAACTCACTCTCTGAGGCAATTTCTGAGCTCTTTGCTAATTGCTAAGTATAAAGAAACTCATAGCCTTGTCTAAATTTAAGTCTATAAAGCCTAAGTCAATCTTGTAGATTTTTTGTCTCTTAAATCTTGCACTGATACTTTGCTATAACACTGTTGAACTATTTCAACCCCTGTAACACTACTGTAGACCTCTGCTCAATCCTTCATAACCATTAACTATCTCTTTCAAATACTAATCAATAAGCTCTTACCATTTAGCAATATTCTATTAAGATTTCTAACCATATAGCTTTATTATTCTGTAATTAGGTTACCAAATGTTTAGCTTGATATTCAGCTTGATTAGAATGAACTTCTGGGTACTTAGAGTAGCTATCACCTCTGGAAAACTCTATTCTATTCTCTTGGGATTTCTCTGAAGATAAGTTGTATATATAGTACTATAAAATAATATTACTTAGAATTTTCCTAGAGTTTTAAATTTTACTAAAACTCTATAAACTTCATCCATTCATTCTAACACTAGGCTACTTATGTAAAGAGAATTATGATTATTACTTGGTCTAAGAAGTAGTAAAATAATAAGTATAAAACTGTACTAGAAACTTACAGACAAACTAAGAAGCCTTTTACTTTTGTTTTACAACTAAATGGGCCAAACAACTTTTTGATAATAGTGTTGCTGAAATTACTCTACTAACAGGTAATCTTGAGATTTAATAAGCTAGATCAAACATAAATTGTCTATAATAAAGGTTATTTAATTTCAAAAGCAACTCTCTAATAATCTTCCAGACTTGTAAAGTGCTCACTATCAGTCTTAAATGACTGTAGCTTGTCACATTCCATAATTCAATCTTATCTGTTCCAACCTATAGATAATCACCTACTCTTATTTATGCTTTCCAACTTCTTCTAGTACAAATCAAACCTGTCTATTTTATTTTGGATATTCTTACTAGTTCAAGACAACTCTATGAACCTTTTTCTTTTAACATTTGAGGATTGCTAGTAATCAGAGCAACTCACTTAGCAGTTATGTTTTAGATAGCTATTCTAGGCATACTAACTAGTATATAATCTAGTAGTTTATACTATAGTAGTCATTCTGAAAATCAACTAAAACTAGCACCCTTCTTCTAGTGTTAGCAATAATATATCTTGTTACCTTTCAGCGGTTTTCTACCTTCTAAGTCCCCAGTTCTTTGTTGTAGCAACTACTTAACCAAGACAGTTAATAGTATACTTAGTAAACTTATAAGCAAAGTATCTTATAGAGATTACAAGAGAACTCAACAAGAAGTTTCTAATATCTTGCTACCCTATTTATACAAATGGTTCATAGTCTATGCTAAAAATAAATAGTCCTACCCTAAAGTCCATATATCATTCATAAATTCACTATGAGATTAACATACCATAGATATGTATTTTGATATTATTCTTTCTAGTTCTTTCTATAATATTTTAGGCCTATGACATAATGTTATGTAATATATTATATAAATGTGGTCACGTGCCTCTTCATTATCCAAGAAATAAAATGAAAACAAAAAATAAAACAAAAGAAAAATCAAATCAAGAAAAATAGATAGAAATAAAATAAAATAAAAATAAAATATTAGAGTCCAAGTATATTATGATATCATTAATCTAAAATATGTAACTTGTGCAACTCATAGAGATGTAGTATATAAGCTGAAGTCATAGATTATTCTGTTTTGTTTTCCACATTCTTAGATAATGGAAAAAACTACTCAGTTCTGAACTTTTGAGATATCCCTCTTAGATCTCAAATAACAAGGTGTAAACTATGTCTAACACAGCTAATTTCTCTATTGATTTATGTTTTAGATGATTATTACCATGATATTAGTCTAAACACTTCATGGAGTCAGTTTCTGTTATTATACTCAAGCTAGGTAAATCTGCTTATAATATCTCTGAGGTATTCAAGCCTATTGCTCTACTTAACATGTTTAACAAGCTTATTGAGAAGATGATTGTTAGACAACTTTAGTTTGATATTATCAAGCATAATGTTTTTTATTCTAACCAGCTTAAAGATATGATCTAATAGTCTACTAAAGATGCTAGTATATTTCTAATGTACTTTTTTTGAGCTAGCTAGACCAAGAAATTCAAAACTAGTATAGTAGTATTTGATATTATGCAGTTATTTCTTACTTTGAACTCTAGTATGCTCACTTTGATTCTTAGATACTTTGGATTTCCAAACTGTATTGTAGACTTCTTTTTTGACTATCTTATAGGTAGATTAACCAAGTACTTCTGGAGCTCATTTATTTTAGGTGCTTATAAAAAAAATATAGGTATAGAGTAAGGCTTTATACTCTCTCCTATTCTTTTAACATTCTATATTGCACCTCTTATTAAACTCAGAGCTCAAGCTCTTGAATACTTCTATTCTTTTATTTGTTGATAATAGTTTTGTAATTTCTTAGGGAAAAATATATAATATAGTACTGTTAGAGATTTATAATAGCTATAGAGTCATTTTTAACACAGAGCTGGATCTCTCAACAATTAGTACTTCTACTCTCAAGCCCAAGACATACTGGAGGTACTCAGGCTTTTACTTTGATTGATATTTGTTCTTCAAAGAATACATTTGTTACTATTTTATCAAAGCACTATTTACTATTAAAGTAATGGATATGTTTGGGAACTTGACAAGAGATTTGTCACTATTTCAGAATAGCTTTTGTATCACTCTTATATCATTCATATTACTATCTATAGCTTTTGACTCTAGTTCTTTACTAGAGCATCTACTAAGACTTAGATGTCACTTTTAGCTATTATGTAATATAAAGCTGCTCTTTGGATCTTGGCTATATTTTGCACTTTATCTACTGGTGGAATTGAGGTTCTAGTAAGCCTTATTCCAATTTAAATTCATTTAAAAAAGCTAGTTAAGTAGTCCTATTTCAAAACTACTACTCTTTCTTCACAATATGTACTGATATCTTTACTTAGTACTAGAAACTTGAATAATACTTGCTCTTACCTACAATTGCTTGCTCTCTTAGATAATATCTAGTGTGCTTATTTAAAGAGCCCTTTTCTAGAAACTGAAGTGTCACTTCTCAATTTTACTAAATACTTCAATTCCTTTAATACTAAGACTGCACTAGGTTATAGGCTGCTGTTAGGGTAATTAGCAGAGTTCATAGGATTTTGTAGACTTTCACAACCTCCAGTAGAGCCTATATTTTATTAACACAATACTTTAATTATACTACTTACCTCCAGAAGAATATAAGAAAACAGAGTAAAGTTTTTAGAGGTAATAGATATCTTATATAGCTATAAAATATATTATAATCTCCTGAATCAGCTTAAATAATTATGAATAATGAAAACAGCATGATCAGAGGCATTTTTGATAGAAACATCTAGGATGATAGCTTAGAAAGAAAGAAAGGTTACTATTAGTAGTAAATGAGAGATAGTAGGAACAGTAGTCAAGTTCAAACTCTGTAAGTAGCAGTGAGGAGTGATGGGGTTATAGAGACAAACACTGTAGGCTTTGATAATGGTAGGATTATAAAGACAAGTACTACAAACTTTGATAGTAGTATAGGATTAAGAATTAAGAATACAGATATTATAAGCTTTAATAGCAGTGTTGAGTAAGAAGTAGAAAACCCCATGAGCTTAGATAGTGGTGTTATACAAGAGGATTTGCTTCTAACCCTGCTGAACTCTGCAGTATTTTTTCTCTTATTAGTTTATACTCTACTCTGCCAGATCTTGTAGTCTTTCTCAAGTGATCCTGCTAAATTCTGTAAATCTATCATCAACCTCTATCTTTAAATTCCTTAGATATACCAACTGTAAATTTCCTTCTTTTCTCTTCTAGTAGAGTTTTAGGCATTTTTATTAGAGTTTCTAACTATCTAGCTATCATCATTCTCTTCTTATATCAGGACTGTTTTACTAAATTGAAATAGACTCTATTAGTATTTAAAAAAGTTACTACTCTCAGAAGCCTCTATTCTGTTCTCTTAGAACTTTCTGTAGATATATGTTACTTGTACTTATTTGTCATGCTAATAAAATTAAAACTTCCTGAAAGTTGTTGAAGTCTCTGAAATCTCATAAATCTTGCTAGTTACTTGTCAGAGGTGTAAACAATGGACTTGGTTTCATTTTATTTTTCTTTTCTTCTAGGTTTCTTTATTTTGAATTTCTTTTTCATTATTTAAACATAGGCAAAGAAGACAAGATGTGATGTCACAGGTCATAGTTATGGTCACATAGGTTACATGCTCATATGACATGATGGAACAATGTAGAAGGTTCTAGAAGAAGATGACATTATATAGTATAGTTAATATATATCAACCTTAAGATAAATACATGGTCATTAGAGTAGGGCTAAAGAAGTATAGTATGGACTATCAGTAGTCTGTATATAAGAAAGATGTTTGTACTTAGGAACTCTATTGAGTTCTCTTGTGTTACTCAATACAAGAGTAGTCTTTCATTTTAACACTTGGACTTAAATCATAATATTACTCTAATAGTAGAATAGAATTTAGAATCTTTCTCTTTAAAACTTCAATACATTGTAAATCTGGTAATCTCAAATTATTTACTTCATGTCTTAACCTTCCTTTCTTTTCATACAATGTTTATTCTGAGTAATTATTCTATAAGTGTTATAAGATAATAAAGTGAGGACAAACTTTGATAAGATATAGATAGGATAGATATAGACAGTAGTATTATTATTAGTCTATGATAAGAGAGAGAAGGCACATGACTGGGAAGTCACATGACATGATGTTATAAGGCCTAGAGTGGTCCAGAAGGATTGAGGGTCTAGAAGGATTGAGAAGAGTCTAGAGATAGAGTGACATCAAGGAACATGTTAACAGCATGGTTTTCTCATGGTATACACATGGTGCACACATAAACAATGGAGATGAAGAGTAGGGTTTAGGGTATGATGTCAAGGCATATATATACGGCATGCTGGCCTTGAGGAAGAAGTATGGAAGATTAGTAATGGACATGAGGACAGGGTATGGATATTAGTGTAGGACAATGTACAGTCATAATATGGACCAAGGTTAGTTTATATAAATAGTTGGTAGAATACTGTTGTGGTTCCCTGTCAAGTTCTCTTGTGAATTATACAACTTATGTTCCCTACTAGATATCTGCCCTTGAGATTTATTGCTTGTACTGCTATTGGATATTGGTCTAGTGGTTGCTACAATAATAAGCTTTGTTTCTACTAATAAAGCTTTAAGCATTTTCTAGCACCATTTAAGAGAAGTAGCTAAGTACTAGCCTATTTTAGAACTATCTACTAACAAATCTTTTCCAGTCTTATAACATAGCTCAGAGACTTATAAGCCTTTATATTAAATACTATCTCTACAACTACAGAGATAGGAGGAAGAATACTTCCTTCTACCATAACCTTATTCTCAATAAATATTTCTATACTCCAAAACATCCCACATTGCTCTCAACCTCATATTTTCTCTTCTCTAAACTTTAATAGCAATTGACAAATGAAACAAGCATTCCTTAGATTTTTTTCACTATATATCCAGCTGTTAGGGTGACTAATAAAAGTCTGTGGAGTTTTATAGAGTTTACTCTGGAAAACCTAAGATGATATTGATAACTACATTAAAGACAGAACTTATCTCTAGGAAATATAAGAGAACAGAATGAAGTTTTCTAGAGACTGCAACTACTCTAAATACTTAAGCTTGTTCATTTCAATCATACAGAACAATAGTAGTCTAAGCTTGGATGATAGAATAGTAGAAGTATTTAGAATATTGTCTGAAACTAGTAGGGCTCATTCAATGGTAACTAGAGGCATGAGAAGACAGTTGTAGAGGCAGTGAGAAGGTGCAGTCAAGGCTTAGCAGATAGTAGTATCACCATAGACTTTGTTCAATTGCTCTAATAGTTTCCAAACAAATAGGGAGATATAGAGAAACTTTACAAGCATTGAAAGCACTGATTATGTAGTGGAAGAAAAGCTATTTTTCTCCATTTAGGCTATTTAGCATGAGCTACAGAGACAAAACAAACAGGTGCATCAAAGGGTTCACTATCACTTTCAGTATACTCTTTTATATTAAGTATAGCAAAATTATTTAAAAGTAGTTGGGGCATATATTTTACTGACCATCTTATGCAAAATTCTATTTCCTATTATTACTATCATTATCTCTCAAGTCTACAGATTCCAAATATCTACAATTTTACATATCTTTTAATATGTTCAAGAACCTTCTAAGCTTCTTCTATTACTCAAGAGTTAATTGTCAAACATTTAGTCTCACTAGGCACTTATAGATCATATAGTTTAGATCTCCACAGTAATGACAACTGTTAGAGCAACTGGGCAAAGACTGTAGAAATACTATAGAAATTATAGTTTTAGAAAGTCCTAAAAGAACAAAATAGAAGCTTTTAAAGATGGCAACTATCCTAAATAAGACATTATCTAACCTACTCCCAAGGCTATACATTATCTATAGGATTAACATATGGTAAATATGTTATATATGTCAGAGTTGAAGATGATGGACTCTAAATATTTTATTTCTATTTCTTATTTTTTATTTTATTTTATTTTATGTTTATTTTTGAGGGACTTAGGATTAGGAATAACATGACATCACTGTCACATGGTCACATGATCATGTGTCATATGGAAGAGTATAGAAAGTTTTAGAAGGATAATATTATATAGTATATTTTATACATATTGACTTTAAGGCAAATATATGGCTATTTAGGGTAGGCTAGAAATAGTTAGCATAGACCATGGAGTTTTAGTATATAAAGGTAGGCAATCTTGTACAGAGTTCTCTATTGAGTTCTCTTGTATTAAACCTAATACAAGATTCTTTTACTTGACTTACTTTAAAGTTTTGTGATCATAATAATATAATGTTATTATTTCAGAACTTATGTCATACTATATAACATGTGATTATGTGACCATAACTGTGACATATGTGACAGTCACATATAATATCATACTAACCTCTAATTCTAAGTTTAAAATAAGAAAAATAAATAGAAAAGAAAAAGAAAATAAGAAATAAAATAAATCTACTATCTTTAACTCTGATATTATCTCTCTTTAAGATTTCTCCTCCAGTGATAGAGGTCAAGTAGAAAAGAGATTATGCTAGGATACAATAAGAATTATGCAATACTAATTCTTAACTGTATGCTAAAGAATTCAAAGAAGATGATATTAGTATTAGAAGCATATTATATATTTCATTCAGTTTATATCTCCACAAATAGTAGACCAATTTTCACAAACTAAGTTAAGCTGGAAAGCCTTAAATAAGAGCTATTAACACATATATGGGATGTATAGAAGTAACAACAAACAACTGAGATATCAGGCTATTAGTAACTATAAAATTTTCATTGGCTATTATCTCATGAATGAGTGGATGGATTCACATAATTAAACTTGTGTTATAAAGTACTCATCAAACTGTTTTTGATGATATATGGTATATTCTATAATAATAAGTATTTATAGAGATACAAACATATTAATATAGTAATATAATTAATTATCTTCTAAAATTAGCCTGATATTTGCTATAACAAATAACAGCTCCTATCAGATTTTGATCATGTGGTGAAAACAGCTTGTGTATAGACTATTACTCTTTTGGATATATATCTCTATATCTAAGAATTAGATTTCAAACTTAACAACATTAATTATTATCCCTCATTATCAGTGACATTTGTATTAATCTTTATCATCATTGTTATTATTATTAAACTTCAGAGTCCACCCAAGATCCAGATATTATAAATAAGTAAGTAGTTTATTTTGTAATAGAATATATAGAAGAGATAGAAACAAGAATATATTGAAAGAATATATAAATAATATTCACTCATAGATACTTTCTCTTACTAACACATTTTTAAACAGTAAACCTTACACTGTATAACAAGCTCCTTTGGAAAATCTAGTGAATAGATTGTAAAACTCTTTAAGAGCCTCTAACAATACTATTGATCTCAGATAATATGTTCTAAAGACACCCCTCAAGTCAAATTTTACAACTGATATCTACCCTACAAGCCTTTCCCAGAATAATAGAATTTTTTGAAATCTACCTGAAAGTGATAAAAAGTATTAATGACACTGATTCAATAAAATAGTGAATAAAACTACTCACAGATAGGAAATTTGGATAGAGATTTTCTCTCTCTTACTTCCCTCTACTTGTGGCTTATGTATTAATCTAAAAATACAGAGAATGAACCTAAAGAATAGAGACCAAAACTATAAAAAAGATTTCTGAGGTCTTATGAGTATATAGTCCTCTCTTCATTAGCAACCCAATATCAAGCTAATGATAGTTTTCTGCTTCCAAGTACCTATTTTATTTCTCCTTAATTATTTTTATAGACTATCTCTACTTGCAAATCTATTTTAGACTCTGTTGGCTTCTAATCTAGTATGTTCCTGTCTTATCCTACTATCAGAATGTTTGTAATTATATAAATTGTGCTTACAAGTCCCTGTACTTTGTAGCTAGTCTTTTGTAAGTACAGTGGTGTTTCTTATTCTTGAAAATCTTATCTTTCTGAGATTCAGTTTAATTAATGGCTACCACACTGTCTTTAAAGTGGATGTTCACTTAAGAGAGCCTGAGATGTTATCTAGGAGTATAAAGTTTTCTCAATAATACCTTCAAAGAGATCTTATATACTTAAAAAATCTATAAGAGTATATTCTTTTGTGAAACAGCATTTTTTAGTATAACACCAGGAACTCATACAACTTCCACATATTATTCCTAAACAGCCTTGCCAATCTCTCTACTATTGTTTCTTCTATTGCTACTACAAGATATAGATATATCATCTTGTACAACCTATCATATACTACCAAAATTATATCTTTCTCTATTACTAACAGCAACTTTATTATAAAGTCTACTGTCAAATCTATTTATAGCCCTTCTGATATCTCATTTGCCATCAACTTCTCTGCTGGTATCTCTATTCTATTCTTTATTCTTTGACATAAGTCATATTTATCCACATAATTTTCCACATTCTTTGTTACTCCTAGCCATAGTAGTTTCTCATCACCAACTCTGCTATCTTTCATCTCTCTCCATGTCCTGCTACTAGCACATTATAGTGTAACTGAATTATCTCTATCCTCAACTCCTCATCCTATAGCATATGCACCTTTCTCTTCTTTAATACTAAATTTCCCTCTACTTGCCATTCATCATCTCTAAATACCTTTACCTCTGTCTTCTTCATCTCTTCTACTACTCTAACTACTTCTTTGTTCTTTTCTCTAGCTATTTTTCACTATATCTACTTCAGGTTCTACTTCAGCTAGACTATAAATTTATTATTCTTTTATTATTCTTTGGTTTTTATTGTCATTTTCTATTCCTACTTTCCAGTCTAGTCTCCTACTTAGTTCATCTGTTTTTTATATCTTGGTTCCAGGCATATGCTTTAAGATAAAATCAAATCTTGACAAATAAAAAGTTTATCTTGCTTATCTACAATTTAACAGATATCTCCAGTTTTCTAATCCTCTGATAACTGTCAGCATTTCCTTATCATGAATTTCATAATTCTTCTCTCTCATGTTTCCATTGCCCATCCTCACACTCTATAGATAAAACCCTACCATTATATAATCTGATGTATTAACTTTCATTCTCATTTTTTTTATCTAGATCTGGTTCTGCTAACATTATTTTTTGTGAACCTCTTCTTCAACTCTCTAAATACCTTCTCCTGCTTTTCTGTCTAATCCTACTTCTAATTCTTCTTCACTAAGTTATACAATGGTCTAACTATGAATATGAAATTCTTAATGAACTGCTGATAATAATTAGCTAGTCCCAAAAACTTCTGTATATTTTTGACTACTTTAAGAGTTGACCAATTCAACACTTCTCTTACTTTATCTTCTTCTATCTTGATTCTTTCTGGTCCAATCACTACTCCTGAAAACCTACTTCTCTCACTTTCTACTTGCACTTCTCCAGTTTACATACAAGTCATTTTTTGCCAAATTATTTACTACTTTCTCTACTACCTTGTCATGTCCCTTCTTTTCTTCTGTTCCTACAATTATATTATCAATAAAATTTACTACCTCTCCAGTATTGATTAAATCTCATATAATCTTATTTATCATTGTTTGAAATGTTGCTAGAGAGTTAGTCCAAAGAATATAACTGTAGGTTCAAACAACACTTTGAGAGCTGTAAATGCTGCATTTTACTCATCTTCCTTTTTTATTCATATATATTCCCACTGTAGGTCTAATTTAGTAAATATCTTCTTTGTACCTATATTTTTTACAATATCTAAAATTAATAATAAAGGATAGTTATTCTTGATTGTCTATTCATTTAAATACTCATAGTCCTAAACCACATGCTTCATACTATCTTTTTTCTCTACAAAAAACACTGGTGCTGTTTGAGGCAACTTTGAGAGTCTGATATA